>OHLV01000101.1_pt1 | contig 57222 bp, 70 predicted proteins | sample 1569221 | NCBI WGS metagenome assembly OHLV01 (sample SAMEA3879521, study PRJEB24766) | human gut metagenome | biome: human-associated habitat; feature: feces | place: USA | collected 1985/1987 | reverse complement strand
GCTTGCCCTCTCCGTCTGCTTCGCAGACACCTCTCCCAAAGGGAGAGGCCCTGGCCTACCCGCAGGCGCAAAAAAACCGCCACCTCACGGTGACGGTCAGACTTTCCGTTCAATTTATAATGACGCATTCTCAAACGCATCCCCTGCGGCCTTTTGCAAAGCGTCGATGGAGATGGTGCAGAGGGCCGCGAGGTCGGCGTCCGAGCCGTCGGCGGGGATGTCCGCCACCTCTTTCTCCGTCTTGCCCTTGAGGTAGCTGCAATAGCCCTCGCTGTGCTCGTACCACTCCTTGCCGAGGCTGGATGCGTTCCGCATCCCGTAGCTGTCGCCCAGCTCAAGCTTGGAGCGGACGGTGTCCGGGGCGGTGACGCCGCCGTCTGCCGCGATGGTCAGCGCCGGCTCTGCCATGTCGCCGATGGCGCTGGTCACACGGCCATCGGCATCCAGCGTCAGGGCCACGACGGTAAGGTCAACTTCTGCGTTCACGTCCTTGTCGTCGGTGGCGGTGATGTCCGAAGAGGCATTCTCCGCCTCCACGCCGAGGCTCACCCGGTCGCCCTTCGCCGCGCCGAGGGCGGACGCGTTCGTGCAGGCTTTCGCCACGGCGTCGCGGTACTTATCCACCCGGATGGTGCAGCCGGACAGCAGGTCGGCGTCCACAGCCTTGCCGTCCTTATCCGTTTCCAGCATGGATGCCTGCTCCGGCGTCATGCCGGTGAGGTAGTCGGCGAAGTCATCGGCCTGCTCGGCCCAGCCCTTTTTCAGCGAAGATGCCGCTGCCAGCGGGTAGTCGTCCCCTTTCTGGCGCTTGGTGCGGTAGTCGGTGGGCATGGTGACGACGCCTTTGCCGTCGGCGGTAACTTCCACTTCCAGCTCATCCAGCATCACGTCGGCCAGCTTGCCGTCTCCGTCCAGCAGGACAGCGGCGGCGATGGTATGGATGGTGCCGGTGCGGGCCTCGTCGGAGGCCTCGGTCAGGATGCCGAGGCCGGTCTTCCAGCCGCCGGTCTGGGTGGTGCTGGCGCTGCCGGACGAGCCGGACGTGGCGTTCGAGCTGCTCATGCTGCCGGAATTGCTGCTGCCTTTGCGGCAGCCGGACAGCAGCAGTGCCGCCGCCACGGCACAGCTCAGAAGAGCTTTTTGTCTCTGTGTCATAAGCGTTACGCTCCCTTTCATCTCTTTGGGAGTAGTATAGCCCGACACAGCGCCAATCATGCACGTTTGCTCTGAGACCGACGTGTTATCTGGCAAAGTTCCAAAATACCAGCGTGTTATCGTCACAAATCAAACTTTGCCACGTTGGCAAACTTAAGGCTTGCTGGCAAAGTAGGTAGTTTGCCAATCAGGAGAACTTTGCCAGGTTGGCAAACAATCAATATTGAACGATATATCATTTAATTTATGGAACTTTGCCACTTATTCCACCGCAGTATCCCTCACATCAGCGGGCTCAGCAGGCGGAGCACACTGTCCAGCAGCGTCCCGGCCAGCGAGGTGCGGCAGTCGGCCAGCTGCACTTCCCGGCACTCCGGCAGAGTGCGGAGCACATCGTCCCGCAGTGCAATGACCTGACTGTTATAGAGCAGCAGCGCCCCGCACTCAAAGTGGAGGAAGAGGCTGCGGTAATCCATGTTGATGCTGCCCACCACGGCGGCGCGGTCATCGCTGACGTAGCACTTGGCGTGGAGGAAGCCGGGCGTGAACTCGTAGATGCGCACCCCCGCCCGGAGCAGCGGCACATAATAGGAGCGGGTCAGCCGGAAGACGAGCTTCTTGTCCGGGATGCCCGGCAGCACCAGCCGGACGTCCACGCCCCGCTTTGCCGCCGCCTTCAGCGCTTCCAGCATGGTCTCGCCCACCGCGAAGTAGGGCGTATAGATATAGACATACCGCTGGGCCTGATTGATGATATTCAGGTAGACCGTCTCGGCCAGAGCCTCTTCGTCCAGCGGGCTGTCCCCGTAGGGCTGTATCACTCCGTCCGACTGGGCAGACAGGGCCTCAGCCTGAGGCATAAAGGGCGTATAATCCTCCTCGCTGGGGCGGAAGGCGTTCCAGTGGTCGAGGAACATCACCGTGAAGTTCCAGACCGCCGCGCCCTCGGTGCGGAGAGCTGCGTCCTTCCAGTAACCGAACCGCTCTTCTTCATTGATATACTCGTCGGCCAGATTGATGCCGCCCGTATAGGCTGTATTTCCGTCCACGACCACGATCTTCCGGTGGTCGCGGTGATTCATGACCAGCGACACCAGCGGCACCACCGGGTTGAACGGGATGCAGCGGATATGCGCCCGCTCCATCTGCACCACGAAATCGGACGGCAGGCCCAGCAGACTGCCGAAATCGTCGTAGATGAGCCGGACGTCCACCCCCTGCGCCGCCTTGCGGACGAGGATGTCCTCTACCCCCTTCCACATCTTGCCGGTGCGGACGATGAAGAACTCGAGGAAGATGAACCGCTCTGCCTTTTCGAGGTCGGCCAGCAGGTCAGGGTACATGGCCTCACCGCAGGGGTAGTATTTTGCGGTGGAGTTTTTCCATGCGGGGTACGGCCCGTACTCCGAAACATACCGGCTCAGTCCCCTGCTGGCGGGGTCGAGGGCGTCGGTCTGGCCCGGCTGCTGGGCGAGGTCGGCGGTGTGCTGGCGCTCCACCGCCTGCATCCGCTGGCGCATCCGCTTGGCGGGGGCCTTGTTGCCGAAGGCCAGATAGAGCGCACCGCCCAGCAGCGGCATCATGCCGATGAGGACGAGCCAGATGATCTTATAGTCGCTGTTCTCGTCCTTCCGCACGAGGTAGAGGGTGATGAAGAGGCTGAGGACGTTCAGCCCCGCATTCACCCACACCTTTCCGGCGGTGAGGGAGAAGAAGGCCCCGAGCAGCCAGCATATCTGCAGCAAAACAAGGGCCACTGTGACCGTGGCCCTGTTGATGACACGATTGAAGAACCGGACGACCGGCAGCCGAAAGAACATCTGCGCCTCCCCCGCTGCCCTTCGGCAGCATTTTTATGGGAATAGTATAGCGCAGAGATGCGGAGATTTCAAGCTCAGGCGTCCGCGTCCTCGAAGCCCACCATGAGGCCGCCCAGCTCGGCGTAGTAGCTGCACAGGCCGCCGCACTCGGTCACCCGCACCTGTGCGCCCTCGAAGACAGCCCGCACCATATGCATCAGGCGCTCGGCGGCGGCGGGGTTGCCGCAGTGGGCAATGATGACCTTGCCGCTGGTGTAGCCGTGGCCTTTGAGCTCCAGCACGATGCGCTCGAGAGCGCCGTGCTCGCCGCGGGTCTTGCAGAGGACGTCCAGTTCGCCCACATCGCTGGCCTTGCCGATGACCCGGATGTTGAGCATCCGCGCCACAGCGGCCACAGTGGGCTTTATGCGGCCATTCCGGGCCAGATTCGCCAGCGATTCCAGCGAGAACAGCAGATGGGTGTGGTGACGGTAGCGCAGCATCTCCTCGCACACCTCGTCAAAGTCCCTGCCCTCTTTGATGAGCGCACGGATATGCTCTGCCAGCAGCACCAGCTCCGGGCCGGCAGACAGGCTGTCCAGCACAAAGACCCGTGCCTCCGGGTGCTCGGCCTGATACTCTTCTGCGGCCAGCTGGGCGGCGTTGCAGCTGCCCGACAGGGTGCCGGTGATGGTGATGGCATAAATTTCATCTGCGCCCTCATAAGCCTCCAGCCAGTCGCCGATGTTGGGGCAGGAGGTGCTGGTCTTGCCCTTATAGGTGCGCAGGGCAGTCGCCATCTCCACGGCGTCCAGCGTGCCGTCGTCGAGGTATTCCCTCTCGTCGGTCACGATCTTCAGAGGCACAGAAGCAAAATCCACGCCGTCCAGCTTGTACAGGCTGGCAGAAGAGTCCACAACGATTCGTTTCATCTCATCTATCTCCATTCCGGCGGGTGTCCGCCGCTTTTTTACGTTCGGTGAGTCCACTATATCAGTTTTTCAAAAACCTGTCAAGCGTTTTGTAAAATTCTTAATATTGTTTTCATAAACGGTTGACCCCGACTCAAAAATGCGCTATACTACCACCATGAATCAGGAAATGAAACGCCGTGTCACGGCCTGCGCCGCCGGGTTTTCCCTGCCGCGCTACCGGGAGCTGCCCTCCGTGGGGCTGTATCTCGACCAGACCGTGCAGCTCGTCAACAGCTGCTTCCGGGGCTTCCCCGGGGTGGAGCTCACCCCCTCCATGGTGAGCAACTACGTCAAGAAAGGAGTCATCTCCCACCCCGTCAAAAAGAAGTATTCCCGCGAACAGCTGGCTTCTCTCATCTATATCGTATTGTCTAAAAATGTCCTCTCGCTGGAAAACATCGACACCCTGTTCCAGATGCAGCGGGCTCACTGCACCGCCGCCGAAGCCTACGACTACTTCTGCGACGAGGTGGAGAACTGCCTGCCCTACATTTTCGGTGCCAGCAGCACCATCTGCGGCCTCGACCCGGATGCCGACGACGAAAAGCGTCTGCTGCGCGGCACCATCGTCGCCGCCGTGAACAAGATGTACCTCGACTGCTGCTTCGTCGCCATGCGGCAGGAGGAAGCGCTCTGGCCGGGGATTTTGGGAGATTTAGAGTAAAGACCCGAAACTTTACCGCGAGCGAAAGCCTCTCCCTTTGGGAGAGGTGGCATCGCGCAAGCGATGACGGAGAGGGCAAGCCCGTCTCCCGAGAGTCGCGATACAGCGATAAGCAGCCCCTTTGTCAGAGCGATGCCATCGCCGCGCTTATGATTCTCCGTCAGCATCCTTGCCCTCTCAGTCACCTTCGGTGACAGCTCCCCCAAAGGGGGAGCCTCTGGCGTGCCGGTCAGGCCCACGCGGGACGAGCAAAGTCTGATTTTTTCGGGAACGGTAGTGCTCCGCTGTCTAGGCCAGCAACAGCTTGACAAGGTGCGCTTGTCCAGAAGCCGCTGTCCCCGTAAGCAAGGCCCGCCCTTTTGCGCCATATCGGGCCTCAGTCAGGCAGTAGGAAGTGAACCGGCCTGCCAAAGGCTCCCCCTCTGGGGGAGCTGTCGAGCGAAGCGAGACTGAGAGGGCTCCGTGAATTTGTGGAAAATGCACGACAGAAAAGAGAAGAATTTGTAAAGGTGATAAAAATGCCAAGAAGATATTGACAAAAATAATGGGTGGGGTATAATGATAACACAGGCCGACAGCCGGAAATGGATGGCCTGCCTGTATAATTCATTTTTATTTATGGAGGCAAAAATCATGAAAATGGCAAAGAAACTTCTGGCCGTCGTCCTCACCGGTGTTATGGCAGTGTCTATGCTGACTGGCTGCGCTCTGAGCGACTGCGCTGCTGCTAATGCTCTGGAGAAGGCTCTGAACGGCAACAACACTCAGCCGACTCAGAAGGTTGTCTACAACTATGACAACGATCTGGACAAGAAGGCAGAGAAGGCTTTTGAATCTTTTGGTGCTGATGATGCTGCTCGTAAGGGTCAGCTGTCCACTAAAGCTCAGGCAACTACCCTGACCTACATCAAGGTTGGCACGAAGGATTACGCTTACATTGTTATCAAAGCTCCTAAGACCTCTGATGATTCTCACGCTGAGAACTGGTCTGCTAGCAAGGTGCACAGCGCTATTTATGATGCTACTTCTAGCGCTCTGAAGACTGTCAGCGACAGTGGCAATGATTACACTGTGAAGAACGCTGAGAAGAACACCAGCGCTACGAAGGCAAAGGTCAACTTCGGCGTGAAGCTGGTTAATGACGGCGCTTCCAACAAGGCTTACTACGCTGTCGTTGTTGTTGAGCTGACCAAGAACGCCTAATCACCCCATCTCCTCAAATCATTACAGACCCTGTCTGTGATACACATTGAGAAATGACTCCAAGGCCCGGAGCGGGAACGCTCCGGGCCTTGGTTTTTTTGGAGGCGGGGCGGGGCGGAGCGAGGGGTCGGGCCTTTACAATCCCCGCAAAACATGATAAAGTAAAGGTACTCTGCTTTCAACAGGAAAAGCAGGCCCGGCCGCGGGGAAAGCCGCCGGGACAACGACGCAACACGACACGGCAAACCAGCCGCGGACGGAAAGGATGTACTTACAATGGAACAGAGCGAAAAGACCCTTGATATGATCGTCAATCTCTGCAAGAACCGGGGCTATGTCTTCCCCGGCTCTGAAATTTACGGCGGTCTGGCCAACAGCTGGGACTACGGCCCTCTGGGCGTCGAGTTCAAGAACAACGTCAAAAAGGCATGGCTGAAAAAGTTCGTGCAGGAGAGCCCCTACAACGTGGGCCTCGATGCCGCCATCCTCATGAACCCCCAGACCTGGGTCACCACCGGCCACGTGGCCGGCTTCTCGGACCCCCTGCTGGACTGCCGCGCCTGCAAGGCCCGCCACCGCGCCGACAAGCTCATCGGCGACGAGCACCCCGAGGTGAACGTGGACGCCATGAGCTTTGACGAGATGGACGCTTTCATCGCCGAGCACGAGGACGTGGTCTGCCCCGTCTGCGGCAAGCACGACTTCACCCCCATCCGTAAGTTCAACCTGATGTTCAAGACCGCCATCGGCGTCACCGAGGACAGCTCTTCCACCTGCTACCTCCGCCCCGAGACCGCGCAGGGCATCTTCGTCAACTTTGCCAACATCCAGCGCACCACCCGCCGCAAGCTGCCCTTCGGCGTCTGTCAGGTGGGCAAGGCCTTCCGCAACGAGATCACCCCGGGCAACTTCACCTTCCGCACCCGCGAGTTCGAGCAGATGGAGTGCGAGTTCTTCTGCAAGCCCGGCACCGACCTCGAGTGGTTCAGCTACTGGAAGGACTACTGCGAGAACTGGCTGCTGAGCCTCGGCATCAAGAAGGAGCATCTGCGCCTGCGCGACCACGAGCCTGCCGAGCTGGCCTTCTACAGCCGCGCCACCACCGACATCGAGTACGCCTTCCCGTTCACCGACTGGGGCGAGCTGTGGGGCATCGCCGACCGCACCAACTACGACCTGAGCCGCCATCAGGAGGCCTCCGGCAAGAGCCTCGAGTATTTCGACAGCGAGACCAACGAGCACTACATCCCCTACGTCATCGAGCCCTCTCTGGGCTGCGACCGGGTGGCGCTGGCCTTCCTGTGCGAGGCCTACGACGAGGAGCACCTGACCGACAGCAAGGGCAAGGAGGACGTCCGCACCGTCCTGCATCTGCACCCGGCTCTGGCTCCCTATAAGTGCGCTGTCCTGCCCCTGAGCAAGAAGCTGGGCGACAAGGCCATGGAGATCCGCAACGAGCTGAGCAAGTACTTCATGGTGGACTACGACGATACCGGCTCCATCGGCAAGCGCTACCGCCGTGAGGACGAGATCGGCACTCCCTACTGCATCACCGTGGACTTCGACACCGTGGGCGACGAGGCCAAGGGCATCGCAGCCGACAACTGCGTCACCGTCCGCGACCGCGACACCATGGAGCAGGTGCGTATGCCCATCTCCGAGCTGAAGAGCTATATCGAGAGCAAGATCGAGTTCTGATAAAAACTCACTTTTGTGGGTGAAAAAACAGCCCCGCCGTTGCAATTTCGGCGGGGCTGTGGTATAATACAACTAAAGAAAGTGCTGTCTGGCAAACGGTCAGCACCTTTCCGATAAGTCAATTACAAGAAATGATCGCTCGAGTGGAGCCGGGAAGTCATTTTTTGTTATTGAAGATCTTGTACGCTATATCGAACGCGCCAAAACCTACCGTTGCGAGCAACGTAAGCAGAGCCAGAGTTTCCAAAAGCGTCATAGAACATCACCCCAGCTCACAGTTGCGAGCAATACTACAGCCCCGCCGTTGCAATTTCGGCGGGGCTGTGGTATAATATAAACGAAGAGAGTGCTGTCTGGCAAACGGTCAGCACCTTTCCGGATAGTCATAACAAAAAATGACCGTTCAGCTTAGGACACTGGGGCGGTCATTTTTTGTTATTAAAAATTTTCCATGCGATATCAAAAACTCCAAATCCTACCGTTGCAAGCAACGTGAGCAGAGCCAGAGTCTCTAAAAGCGTCATGAAGCATCCCCCCTTTCGCTGTGGAGCGTCGGGGGCATAACAAAAATGCTCGCCTTCCCGACGTAAGGCCGGAAAGGTGTAGACCGCCTGCCGTTATGTAGACAGCACTCTCATACACTAGTATAACAGATGTTTCCCGATTTTTCAACCGGCAGAAGCATCTGTTTTGTTTTTATCGGGTGGACAATTCGCCCGGGAGCGGTTATACTGTCAGATAGAAAATGCAGCGCCGTGGTTTGCACGGCAGAAAGGATATTCTGTGGAAAACTTTACTCTTCTTCTGAAAAAATACGCCGATTTCATCGTCCGTGTGGGCGTCAACCCCCAGCCGGGCCAGACCCTTGTCATCAACTGCTGCCTCGAGGCCGCCCCGCTGGCCCGTCTGTGTGTGCGCAGTGCCTATGAGGCCGGCGCCCGTGACGTGCTGGTAAACTGGAGCGACAACGAGGTCTCCCGCAGCCGGATGGAGCTGGGCAGCGAGGAAGCCCTGACCGACTTCAAATCTTATCAGCTCCGCCGCTATCTGGACTACGCCGAGAGCGAGGGCGGCGTCTGCGTCCTCCACCTCCTTGCCGACGACCCCGAGGTCTACGCCGGTCTGGACGGCGCGAAGATCAGCCGTGTGAACGCTGCGCAGCGCAAGTTCATGGCTCCGTGGCGGGAGTACACCATGAACGACCGCGTCCAGTGGTCCATCGCCGCCATGCCCAGCGCCCCGTGGGCGAAGAAGATCTTCCCGGAGCTGGACGAGGCTGCGGCCATCGAGAAGCTCTGGCAGCTCATCTTCGACGTCTGCCGCGTGACGGGCGGCGACCCCGTCAGCGAGTGGAAGGCCCACCTCGACCGTCTCACCGGCCTGAAGGACAAGATGAACGCCCTCGACCTCGAGAGCGTCCACTTCGAGAGCAGCAACGGCACCGACCTGACCGTCGGCATCGCCGACAAGGCCGTCTGGGAGAGTGCCGCCAGCGTCAGCGAAAAGGGGGTGGTCTTCCTGCCCAACATCCCCACCGAAGAGGTCTTCACCGCCCCCCACAAGGACAAGGTGAACGGCATCGTCTACGGCACGAAACCCTACGTCTTCAACGGCCAGCTCATCAAGGGCTTCCACGTCACCTTCAAGGATGGCCGGGTCGTGGAGCACGGTGCAGACGAGGGCGCGGAGCTTCTGGGCCGGCTTCTGGACACCGACGAGGGCGCACGGAGCATCGGCGAAGTGGCGCTGGTGCCGGCGTCCAGCCCCATCAACCGCAGCGGCGCGCTGTTCTACAGCACCCTCTTCGACGAGAATGCCGCCTGCCACATCGCCTTTGGTGCCAGCTATCCCGGCACCACCGAGAACGGCACCCGCCTGAGCAAGGACGAGCTGCTGGCCCGGGGCATGAACCAGTCCGCCATCCACGAGGACGTCATGGTGGGCGCCGAGGACAGCCATATCACCGGCAAGTGCCGGGACGGCCGCACCGTGGAGCTGTTCCGCGACGGCGTCTGGGTGCTGTGAGAAAAGGATTTTTCACGAAAAAGCTTGCATAATCCGCAAGAGTATGCTATATTCTAGTAGTACGCTATAGTTTTATTGGAAAGTGGGCCGCAAGGTCCGCTTTTCTTGTTTGTTTGGAGGTTTTTTATGGCGAAGCAGTCTGGCGGCAACACCGCCCAGAGAGTCGAAGCGCTTGTCCGCCCCGTCGTGGAGGGCATGGGCCTGCGCCTGTGGGATGTGGTCTTTGAGAAGGAAGGGCCGGACTGGTATCTCCGTGTGCTCATCGACAGGGACGGCACCATGGACACCGACACCTGTGCCGAAGTGTCCCACGCGCTGGACTCCATCCTCGATGAGGCAGACCCCATCGACCAGAGCTATTATCTCGAGGTGGGCAGCCCCGGCCTTGGCCGCAAGCTGACCCGCCCGGAGCACTACGAGGCACTCAAGGGCGAGAAGATCGGCGTCAAGCTCATCCGCCCCACCGCCGACGGCGTGCGCGAGTTTGCCGGCATCCTGAAAGGCCGCGAGGGCAGCACCGTCACGGTCGAGACGGAGAACGGTCCGGTGAGCTTTGAGGTGAACGCCGCATCCGGCGTCCATCTCTGTGACGACGAACATCTGTTTGATTAAGAACAGCCCTCTCAGGCGCGTTCCGCGCCGGCTCTCCCAGAGGGAGAGCCAAAGATGAATCGAGAAAAGATACCATTATAAACTAGGAGGAACCCGAAAAATGGCAGCAGCGAACAACGAATTTTTTGAAGCTCTCTCCATGCTGGAGCACGAGCGCGGCATCACCGCGGAGTACCTGATCGAAAAGATCAAGGCTGCGATCGTCATCGCCGTGAAGAAGAACTACGAGGTCGAGGACGACCACGTCATGGTCGAGATCGACCCCGACACCGGCAAGTTCAACGTCGCCCTCATCCAGGACGTCGTGGCCGATGAGGACTGGTACGACGAGCACAGCGAGATCGGCATCACCGAGGCGCAGCACATCCGCAAGAGCTATCAGGTGGGCGACCGCGTCGTGACCCCCCTCAAGACCAAGGATTTTGGCCGCATCGCCGCCCAGACCGCAAAGCACGTCATCCGTCAGGGCATCCGCGAGGCCGAGCGCAGCCAGCAGCTGAGCGAGATCCAGTCCCGCGCCCACGACATCGTGCAGGCCACCGTCACCCGCGTTGACCCCGAGAAGGGCATCGTTGCCCTCGACCTGGGCAAGGGCGGCGAGGCCATCCTGCCCCGCAACGAGCAGGTCCCCGGCGAGGTCTACACCGAGGGCCAGATGCTGCAGGTCTACATCGTGGATGTCGTGGCAAGCGAGCGCGGCCCCCGCGTCATGATCAGCCGCACCCACCCCGGCCTCGTCAAGCGCCTGTTCGAGCTGGAAGTGCCTGAGATCTACGACGGCACCGTCGAGGTCAAGGCCATCAGCCGCGAGGCCGGCGCCCGCACCAAGATGGCTGTCTGGTCCAAGGACGCCAACGTCAACCCCGTCTCTGCCTGCATCGGCCCCCACGGCGACCGTGTGGCCGCTGTGGTCGAGAAGCTGGGCGGCGAGAAGATCGACATCGTGAAGTGGAGCGAGGACATCTCCGAGTTCATCTCCGCAGCTCTCAGCCCCGCAAAGGTGGTCAAGGTCGAGCTGCTGCCCGGCGAGACCCGTTCCTGCCGCGTGACCGTGCCGGATCAGCAGCTGAGCCTTGCCATCGGCAACAAGGGCCAGAACGCCCGTCTGTGCGCCCGCCTGACCGGCTACAATATCGACATCCGCCCCGAGAGCGGCTACTACGGCGAGGAAGAGCCGAAGGCTGCCGAGGCTGAGAAGACCGAAGACACCGCCGCAGAATAAGCGCGGAACACCTGCCGAAGGAGGGAAAACCGGATGGCACAAAAGAAGATCCCTGCCCGCCAGTGCATCGGCTGCCTGACCAGCCGCCCCAAGAAGGAACTGGTGCGTGTGGTGCGCGCACCCAGCGGAGAGATCAGCATCGACCCCGTGGGCAAGAAGCCCGGCCGCGGTGCTTACCTCTGCCCGGATGCCGCCTGCCTTGCAAAGGCAAAAAAGAAGAAGGCGCTGGAGCGCTGCTTTGAGCAGCCGGTCCCCGCCGAGGTATACGATGCACTGGCCCAGCAGCTGGCCGGTGTGGAAGCAGAAAAGGAGGCCGACCGCGATGGCAAAGAAGCATAACGCCCCCGCAAAACCGGCCCTTGAGCCGAATGAGGCCCTGTTCCAGGCCGTGAGCCTCTGCCGCAAGGCGGGCGCTCTGACCATGGGCTTTGACGCGGTGGAGGACGCCGTCGTCAAGGGCAAGGCATGGCTCGTGATGACTGCGTCCGACGCCAGCCCCAAGACCGTGCAGCGGCTCAACTACGCTGTGGGCGATATGGTGGACGTCATCCCCATGCCGCTGACACAGGATAAGCTGGCTGACATCAGCCGCAAACCGGTGGCCATTTATGCCGTCACCGACCGCAACCTCGCCAAGCTCTGCTTTGACCGGCTGACGGCGTGCGGAGCGATTCAAACTGAGGAGGATATGAGCGAATGACCGTAAAATATAAAGTGAGCGATTTTGCAAAGGACCTGAGCATCTCTGCCAAGAAGGTCCTCGACGAGCTGAACGCCATGGGCAGCACCGGCAAGAAGAACAGCTCCACTCTGGAGGAGAACGAGCTGAACTACCTGCTGGAGAAGTTCAGCAAGGACAACAGCGTCAAGAGCCTGGACGAGTTTTTGAACAGCGCCAAGGCCCCCAAGGCTGAGCCGAAGCCCGCCGAGAAGAAGGCGGAGCCCAAGGCCGAAAAGAAGCCCGAGGCTCCCAAGGCTCCCAAGGCTGAGCCCGCAATGGCCGAGGCAAAGCCCGCTGCCAAGCAAAGCAACAAGAAGAACGAGCAGCACAAGAAGCGCGAGGAGAAGACCGTCTCCCTGAGCGAGCTGGCCCGTGAGACCGGCGCAAAGGCTACGGCTGCTTCCGCTCAGTCCGTCTCTGTCCGCCGCGAGGACAATCAGGTCACCGTCGATACCCGCACCGTCGATATGAACGTGGACCGCTTCGACGCCCGTTACGACGATCTGGCCTCCACCAAGAACACCGAGAACCGCCGCAAGCCCACCCCCCAGGGCAACAAGCAGAAGTTCACCCAGCGCGGCCAGCGCCAGCGCCAGCAGTTCCAGAAGGGCAAGCGTGAGACCGAGTTCGAGCGTCTGCAGCGCATCCAGCTGGAAAAGGCCCGCAATGCACAGCTGAAGGTCCTCATCCCCGATGAGATCACCGTCGGTGAGCTGGCTGCCCGCCTGAAGCAGCAGGCCGGCAAGGTCATCGCCAAGTTCATGCAGATGGGCGAGATGCACGCCATCAACGACATCATCGATTTCGATACCGCCGCTCTGGTGGCCGAGGAGTTCCACGCCAAGGTCGAGAAGGAAGTCCATGTCACCATCGAGGAGCGCCTGTTCACCCAGGAGGAGGATTCTCAGGACGATCTCGTCACCCGTCCCCCGGTCGTCTGCGTCATGGGCCACGTTGACCACGGCAAGACCAGTATCCTGGACGCTATCCGCAAGACCAACGTCACCGCAGGCGAGGCCGGCGGCATCACCCAGGCCATCGGTGCATATCAGGTCAAGGTCAACGACAGCCTCATCACCTTCCTCGATACCCCGGGCCACGAGGCGTTCACCTCCATGCGCGCCCGCGGTGCCAACATGACCGATATTGCAGTTCTGGTCGTCGCCGCCGATGACGGCATCATGCCCCAGACGGTCGAGTCCATCAACCACGCCAAGGCTGCAAACGTCAAGCTCATCGTGGCCATGAACAAGATGGATAAGCCCACCGCCAACCCCGAGCGCGTGATGGAGGGCCTGACCAAGTACGGCATCATCACCGAGGACTGGGGCGGCGATGTCGCCTGCATCCCCGTCTCTGCTCTGACCGGCATGGGCATCAACGACCTGCTGGAGCGCATCGCGCTGGAAGCTGAGGTCATGGAGCTGAAGGCCAACCCCAACCGCCGTGCCAAGGGCGCTGTCGTCGAGGCCCGTCTGGACAAGGGCCAGGGCCCCATCGCCACCATTCTGGTGCAGAACGGCACCCTCCACTCCGGCGACGTCATCATCGCCGGTACCGCCGTGGGCCGTGTGCGTACCATGCGCAGCGATAAGGGCATTCTGCTGAACGACGCCGGCCCCTCCACCCCTGTGGAGATCACCGGTCTGACCGCTGTGCCTGAGGCCGGCGACCTGTTCGAGGCCGTCGAGGACGAGCGTCTGGCCCGTGAGCTGGCCGAGCAGCGCATCGCTGCCGCCAAGGAGAAGCAGTTCTCCGCCTTCCAGAAGGTCACGCTGGATAACCTGTTCAGCCAGATGGCTCAGAACGATATGAAGGAGCTGGCCATCGTCGTCAAGGCTGACGTGCAGGGCTCCGCCGAGGCCGTCAAGCAGAGCCTCGAGAAGATCTCCAACGACGAGGTCCGCGTCCGCGTCATCCACGCCGGCGTCGGCGCCATCAGCAAGTCCGACGTTGACCTGGCCGACGCATCCAACGCCATCATCATCGGCTTCAACGTCCGCCCCGACAACGTGGCGAAGGAAGAGGCCGCTGCCACCAAGGTCGAGATGCGTATGTACCGCGTCATCTACGACGCCATCAACGACGTCACCGACGCTATGAAGGGTATGCTGGCTCCCAAGTTCCGCGAGGTGTCTCTGGGCGAGCTGCAGGTCCGTCAGGTCTACAAGATCAGCAATGTCGGCACCGTCGCAGGCTGCCGTGTCACCAGCGGCAAGATCACCCGCGACAGCAAGGTGCGTGTCGTCCGTGACGGCATCGTCATCACGGAGGACGAGATCGCATCTCTGAAGCGCTTCAAGGACGACGCCAAGGAGGTGGCCGAGGGCTACGAGTGCGGCGTCACTCTGGCAAAGTTTGCCGACGTCAAGGAAGGCGACGTCTACGAGGCCTTCAAGATGGAAGAATACCGCGACTAAGAGTTGAAGCTGCTGTTATCACCGCCCCCCGGGCGGTGATAACGGGCTTTTCAGAGGAGAAACTATGTCTCAGAAAAATATGGGCCGTCTGGCGCAGGACATGAAGCGTGAGCTCATCGCCATCATCGGACGGCTGAAAGACCCGCGGCTGGAGGGCGGTCTGCTGACCGTCACCCGGCTGGATGTGACGCCCGACCTGGACGTGGCGAAGGTCTATGTGAGCGTGATGGGCCGTGAGGACGGCCCCAAGCCCGCCATCGAGGCCCTGAACCGCGCCGCAGGCCATGTGCGCACCGAAGTGAGCAAGAAAATGCACATCCGCAAGGCACCCCGCTTCATCTTTGTGGAGGACGACGGTGCCGCCTATGCAGCCCACATCAACGAGCTGCTCCGCACGCTGAATGTGAACGGCGACGCGGAGGACTCCCAGCCCGCCGAGACCGAGGAATAAATCCAGCGCTGCGGAAAGGATGGAACCATCAAATGACAGAACAGCTCAATGTGCAGCAGATGGCCGAGCGCCTCTGTGCTGCGGACAACATTCTGATCCTGTGTCATAAAAACCCGGACGGCGACACCATCGGCTGCGGCAGCGCCCTCTGCCACGCGCTCAAGGCGCTGGGCAAGACGGCAGCTGTCCTCTGCTCCGATGCAGTGCCTTCCCGCTACAGCTTTACCGCACCGGTGCCGTTCCGGGGCGAGTTTGAGCCCAAGACCGTTGTGGCCGTGGATGTTGCCAGCGTGCAGCTCTTTGGCGAAAACAACGGCATGCCGCAGTATACCCGCCATATCGATCTCTGCATCGACCACCACACGGGCAACAGCGGCTATGCGGATTTCACCCTGCTGGACGGCAATGCGGCCGCAGCGGCAGAGCTTCTGTATGAGGTCATCAGCGAGATGGGCGTGGAGATCACCCCCCTCATCGCCAACTGCCTCTACACCGGCCTCGCTACGGACACCGGCTGCTTCCGGTTCTCTTCCACCACTGCCAACACCCACATCGTGGCTGCAAAGCTCATTCTGGCCGGTGCGCAGGTGGAGGAGCTGAACACCCTGCTCTTCGACACCAAGCCCCGGGAGCGGATGGAGGCGGAGCGTATCGCCCGCAACCATCTGGAATATCATCTTGAGGGCCGCTGCGCCCTGATGTATCTGACCCGGGACGAGATAGAGCAGAGCGGCGTGGACCCGGCTGACCTGGAAGAGCTGACCAGCCTGCCCATCAGCATCGAGGGGGTCAAAGTGGGCTTGCTGCTCTGTCAGCAGCCCGGCGGCAGCTACCGCATCAGCGTGCGCGCCGCCAAGGGCGTGGACGCCTGTGCCATCGCACGGCGTCTGGGCGGCGGCGGCCACACCCGCGCAGCGGGCTGTGAGCTGCTGGGCAACCTCGACAACGCCAAGAGCGCCATTCTGGCCGAGGTGGAGGCGGAACTCGACCGCCCCGAGACGCAGGAGGAAAGCTGATGCAGGGCGTCCTTATCGTAGATAAGCCGATGGAGTGGACCAGCTTTGACGTCATCGCCAAGCTGCGCGGCATCCTCGGCACCCGCAAGCTGGGCCACAGCGGTACGCTGGACCCCATGGCCACCGGCGTTCTGCCGGTGTTCTGCGGCGGGGCCAGCAAGGCTGTGGACCTTCAGCTCGACCACACCAAGACCTACTGCGCCCGGCTGCGGCTGGGGATGCAGACCGACACCGGCGACATCACCGGCACCGTGCTGGAAACGGCCCCGGTGACGGCAGGGGAAAAGGAGCTGCTGGCTGTTCTGCCCCGGTTCCTCGGCCCCCGGATGCAGACGCCGCCCATGTACTCGGCAGTCAAGATCAACGGCCAGCCCCTCTATAAGCTGGCCCGCGAGGGCGTCACGGTGGAGCGGAAGGCCCGCCCCATCGAGATCCTGGACATCCGGTACGGCGGCAGCCCGGCGGAGAACGAATACGTCCTCACCGTCCGCTGCTCCAAGGGGACGTATATCCGCACTCTGTTGGAGGACATTGCCGCCGCTATGGGCCAGAAAGGCACCATGAGCGCTTTGCGCCGCACGACGGCGGGTGTCTACACCGAGGCCGACGCCCACACGCTGGAAGAGATACAGGCGGCAAAGGACGCAGGCCCCGAGGCACTGCAGACTTTGATGCTGCCGGTGGAGAGCGTGTTCGAGAGCCTGCCTCTGCTGGTGGCAGAGCCGAGGGTGGAGCAGCACCTGTACAACGGCTGCCCCACCAGCCGCTACCCGGCGGCAGACGGCCGCTACCGTGTCCGCAATGCCGAAGGTCAGTTCCTGGGTCTTGCGAACATCACCGGCGGTGTGCTCAAGGTCGAAAAACTCTTTGTAGAGAGGAATTAAAGAACATTCATGCAGATCTATTCACAGCTTGCGCCGCTTGCGCTGGGCGGTGCCCACGGCTCTGCTGTGGCAATGGGCTTTTTTGACGGCATCCACATCGGCCACCGCGCGGTCATCAATGGCGCAGTGGAGTGGGCCAGGGCCCACGGCGCGGCACCGGCGGTGTTCACCTTCCGCCTGCCCACCGAAAACAAGATGAAGGGCAAGCGCCTGCTCTCCACCGAGGACAAGCACGCCCTCATCGCCAGCCTCGGCGTGGAGCACTATCTCTGCCCCGATTTCGAGGAGATCAAGGCCATGACGCCGGAGCAGTTCGTGCTGGGCATCATCCGGGACTGCAACGCCCGGGCGCTGTTCTGCGGCGAGAACTTCACCTTCGGGGCCAGGGCGGCAGGCACACCGGAGCTGCTGCGTCAGCTCTGCGCGCCGCTGGGCGTGGAGGTAGTCGTCCTGCCGATGGCACAGTTTGAGGAGAAGCCTGTTTCCTCCACCCGCATCCGCACCGCGCTGGAAGGCGGTGACATCCCGGCGGCCAATGCCATGCTGGGGATGCCCTACGCCATCCGCTTCACGGTGCATCACGGGGCGGGCCTTGGCCGGACGCTGGGCGTGCCGACCATCAATCAGCTCTACCCGCAGGGCTTCCAGCTGCCCCGGTACGGCATCTATATCACCCGCACCAGAATAGGAGACAGGTGGTATCCCTCGGCCACCGGCCTTGGCACCCGGCCCACCGTCAACAGCGACGAGAGCAAGGTGACCTGCGAGACCTTCATCCCGGGCTTTACCGGCGACCTTTATGGCACCGACCCGGTGGTGGAGTTCCACGCCTACCTCAGCCCCAGCAAAAAGTTCGACACGCTGGATGAGCTGCGCGAGTGCATCGACCACGCAGCCCGGCGCGCGCAGGAATACTTTGCGGAGCGAGCTTTATGAAAAAAACAAAACAGAAATGGTGCCTGCGCATCCTGATCTGGCTGGTGGCGGTGCTGGTCCTTCTGGGGGTGGCGGACTCCTGCCGTGTGCAGGAAGACCCCCACCGCACACTGGTGCAGGGCAGTCTGCAGGAACTGAACGACAGCTGGACGCTGGAAACAGACCAGCAGGCCGTATATGACATTCCGGAAAGCATGGGGGAAAGCCTGATGCTGAGCATCCGCAGCACGAAGCAGAAGTTCAGCCTCGGGCTGCGGGCGGCGGACGGTCAGGAGACGGCGTTCTATACCTATGACCCGGGCAGCGGCCCGGCAGAGATGCGGCTCTTTGCTGCTCTGCCGGAGGGCGCGGCCGGAAAGACGCTGGTGCTCCGCTGTGCGGAGCCGTCGGCCCTCAGCGCGATGCTGAGCAGGGGGCCGGTGCTGGCCACCCAGACGAAACTGAGCGGCTATTACTTCAGGCGCAGCCTTTATGCACTGGCGTTCTTCCTGCTCTGCGTCCTCTGCGCCGTGGAGCTTGGCGTTCTGATGGTGACGATGCACAGCATCTTCACGCCGGAGGTCCGCCATCAGACCCGGGTGTTGATCGGGCTGATGCTGGACGCCGGCATCTGGATACTGACGGATTCCGAGCTGCTGGCACTGGTGACGGACAGGGCGAATCTCGTCGTGTTCGTCTCACTGGTCACCTTCAGCCTCACAGTGCCTTTCACGCTGGAATTCGTCCGCTGTACCATAAGGAATGATGGCTGGCTCATCCGCCTCCCGCAGATGGCTATGCTGGTACTGCTGGCAGCAGATGCTGCGGGTTGGCTGCTGGCCGGACAGCCCATGCTGTGGCTGCTCATGCCCATTCATATCACCGTCATTGCCAGCATTCTGGCAGCATTCCATACCCTCGTGGTCTCCTATAAAAAGAACCACAGCGGCGAGGTGAGGAACATCCTGCTGGCTTTCGGCGTGCTGGCAGCGGGTGCTCTGCTTGCGCTGGCGACCTTCTACAGCGGCTACCGGGGCCGGACTTACGCCGTGTGCTACTGCGCCGGTCTGCTGGGATTTCTGGTGATGCTGGGCCGCATCGTGCTCCACCGCATCCGGCAGGCCATCAACGAACAGGCCCAGCTGGAAAACTACAAGAAGCTGGCCTACGCCGACTCGCTGACCGGGCTTTTCAACTATACGGCCTTCAAGTATATGAAGTCCCGCTGGCCCGAGCGCACGGACTGGACCTACATCGTTATGGACGTCAACTGGCTCAAGCAGACCAACGACCAATACGGCCACCGTGCCGGTGACGAGCTGCTCTGCTGTGCGGCCCGCTGCATCCGGGAGGCCTTTTACCGGGCCGAGGACTGCTTCCGCATCGGCGGCGACGAGTTCGCGGTCATTGCGGCTGCGACGGATGAGGAGGCTGTGAAGGCAGCAGTCGAAACGCTCCGGCGGCTGTGCGCGGAGTGGGATGCGAAGGAAGAGTATCCCGTCTCCATCGCAGTGGGCTATGCCATGCAGGCAGGCCGCACCATGACGGCGGACGAGCTGTTCATGGAGGCCGATGCTGCGATGTATCAGAACAAAGCCGAGATCAAAAAGGCTGTGGGCGGCATCAGCCGCTGAATAAAACAAGAACGCACCTCACCGATGAAAGATATCGGTGAGGTGCGTTTTTGCTTCGTCAGAAGGAGAGACCGGAAAAATAGAGGTGCTCCACCGTTTCCTTTTCGGCGGCGGAGAGGGACGTGTCTGCGGCCATGGCGGCGCGGATACTTTCCTGGGTATCCGGGTAGGAGCTGAGGGTGATGCAGGCTGTTTCGCTGTCGGCATCGAAGTGGAGGGCAGCGCGGTCTTGCGGCGTCCAGGCGTCCCAGCCCGGGGAACCGCTGGTCATGAAGCCGGCAAGCGCCTGCTTCAGCCGGGCCGAAAGGGCCTGCGCATCTGCCGAAGACAAATCAGCACAGGCAGAATAGCCGCTTTCGGACGAGAAGAGCGCCAGCGGCAGGCCGTGGAAGGAGCCGAGGCCCGGGATAGCCGTCTGACTGTCGGCCCCGCCGTAGTCGATGAGGCCAAGCCAGACCGGAGCACTGCCGCCCAGCGCTTCGGCGACGGCTTCGGTGCTGCTCCAGCGGCAGAGGGCTGAGCCGTATTTTACGGCATAGGCCCGGGCCGCGCTGGAAGCGGGCCGCAGGTCGTCCCGGACAAAGCCGCTGAATTCGGTGGCGCTGCTGAGCAGCAGGAGGGGGACAGCACTCCGGGCGCCCCGGGAGAGCACCACATCGTCTGCGTAAAGGATGGCTGGTTTGCCGAGGGCGGCAATGCGGGCCGGTTCGAGGCCGCAGAGCCATTCCCGGACGTCCGCCCCCGGCGTCAGCAGCCATTTGGCGGCGGAAGCCGTGTCAGCGAACCGCCCGTCTTCTACGGCCAGCGGTGCGAAATTTTCAGCCAGCTTCTGGGCGGCGGCGTCCGGGTCGGCGAGGGACAGCCCGCCGGAGATGGCGACGGCTTTTTGGAAGCGCCCACGGAAGAGCGGGCTGCCCGCAAGGGCCGCTGCCATCCGCCCGCCGTCAGAGAAGCCGCAGAGGGTGATGTTGTCGGCGTCGCCGCCGAAGCGGCGGATGTTGTCCCGCACCCAGTCCAGCGCCCGGGCGATGTCCAGCAGGGCAAAGTTTCCGGTGGCGTCCGGGTCTGCAGTGAGGGCGGGCAGGCAGTTCCACCCGAACAGCCCCAGCCGGTAGTTGAGCGCGACAAAGACGCAGCCCGCGTCCCGCACGAGTTCGCTGCCGGGCAGCTCGAGAGATGAGCCTGTGGCGGCGCTGCCGTGCAGATAGACGAGGACGGGCCGCTTTTTGGCCTCGGCGGAGGAATAAATGTCCAGCGTCAGGCAGTCCTCGGTGCCGAGGGGAAAGGTGGTGTACTGGTAGGCCGCCGGGGCGGGGCTGGTGCAGTCCCGCACTGCGTGCCAGCGGGCGGGCTCCTGCGGCGCTGTCCAGCGGCTTTCGCCCGTGGGCGCAGCGCCGTAGGGGATGCCGTACCAGCAGAGCAGGCCGTTTTCGCCCTCTCTGCCCTTCACCGGACCGTACTGGGTCTGGCAGAGAGGAGAGACAGGGGAGAACAGGCCGTTTTCGGTTTCAGAAAAAGCCGCATCAGCCGGGAGGAGCGGGCTTGAAAAAACCGCTGCGGCGGCTGCGCTTCCTTTGAGGAAGCTGCGGCGGGAAAAGCAATGTGTCATTCGATCTACCTCTTTATTACAATAGACAGATTATAACATGATTTGACGGGAAAACAACATCCTTATTTTTGCGGATCTGTGCCGTTTGTCAAGAGTAAATGCTAAAAAAGTCTAAAAAATTTTTCAGCGGGCCAGAATGAGGGCCAGCTCCTCCCGGAAAAGCTGCTCGGAGCACAGAAAACCGAACATTTTGCGGGGGTAGCTGTTGAGCCATGCCTCGGCGGCCTTCACCTCTTGGGACGAGAGGGTGCCGAGGTCTGTCCCCTTCGGGACGAGTCGCCGGATCAGGCCGTTTTGGTTTTCGTTGGTGCCGCGCTCGCTCGGCGTGTATGGGTGGCAGTAGTAGACGGTGGTGCGTTTTCCTTTCCCTCGGCGCTTGTTTTCGATGCCTTCAGCGTCCGAGAACTCGGTGCCGTTGTCGCAGGTGATGGAGAGGAAGATCTGCGGGAATAGAGCGCCCAGTTTCCGCTCGATGCCGTTGAGGGCCCGGACGACGCTCTCGCTCGTCTTGTCCTTCATGGAGACGATGATCTCCCGGCGGGTCTTTCGCTCGGTCAGCATGAGCCACGTCCGCTTGTAGCCCTTGCCGCTCTCGAGACTGTCCATTTCCCAGTGGCCGAAGGTCGTGCGCGTGTTCACGATCTCCGGCCGCTTTTCTATGCTCTTTCCTGCCGGCTTTCTCGGGATGGCGCCCTCTGGCCGCTCCGGCTTCCTGCGGCGCTTCCCGTGCTGCGGTAACATTTCCACAGTGAGATCGTCGCCGAAGATCTCGGCCCGGATGTAGTTGTAGGCCGTGCTCGCGCAGATATGCACCCGGAAGGGCCAGCCCATGACCTCGGCCTCTCCGATGGCTGCCTCGGGGCTGTACTTCTCGTCCCGGATCTTGCCGATCAGGTAGTCGGCGAGCTCGTAGTCGTTGCCGATCTTCAGCTCCGGGCCCTTCGCCCGCAGGTTGGCCTCATACCGAGCTTGCGCCCCGTCGGGGTTGTATCGGATCTCGGTCGTGTAGTCGCTGTTCAGGTGTTCATAGGTGCACCGCTTGAGCTCCCGGTAGATGGTGGTGTAATGGACGCCGACCTCCTTGGCGATGTCCACGACCTTCATGCCGGCGCGCCTGAAGGCGTCGATCTGCGTGCGCTGCGTTGGTGTCAGGTGGCTGAAGTGTTTCCCCATGGTGATCCCTCCGTGAAATAGAAAAAAGGGCGGCCGGCTGGCCGCCCTTCGTTGTCATCGCCTGTTGTATGACGCGATCAGCGCCAGCGTCTCGTCGTCTGTGACGATGTCCTCGAGCCGGCACTCCAGAGCGACGCAGACCTTGAGGAGCGTTTTCAGCTTCGCCCCCGCGATGTCTCGGTCGTCTTGCTCGTAGGTCTGGAGCACTCGGCTGTTGATGTCGGCCTTCTTGGCGAGCTGCGACTGAGACAGGCCGCGATCCTCTCGCAGCGCCTTCAGGCGTTTCCCGGTGGTGATCGTTTCCATGTTGAGTGCCTCCCCTTTTGTTTTGTGTGTCTTTACTATACAACATTTGTTGTATAAAGTCAAGAGGGGAGACAAGAGAAAAGCAGCGCGGCCGCTCTGGCTGCGCTGCTTTCATTCTTTTCCGAGCAGGTAGTAGATGGTCACGCCGAGAGCGTCGGCGAGGTACTCGAGCTCATAGTCGGCGACAATGCGGTCGCCGGTCTCGATCCTGCTGATGGCCTTCTGCGTGATGTCGAGCCCCGCGATCTGGATCTTGTACGCGAGGCGCTCCTGCGAGATGCCGGCCCGCTCTCTGGCTGCGCGGACGCGCTCGCCTGAGATATTGCACCGGCCTTCTGGCCTGTATATTTTCAAATACGCGCCGCCTCCTTTTCTGCCACTTATGCCAAAGATGGGTAGTGCAAGTTGACAATAACACGCCGCCCGTGATAATATTATCCCAAAGGTGACTAAATACTAAAAAACGCAATAGGACAGACGAAAAGGAGGTTTTTTCAATGGGTTTACGTTTCCGGCGCAGTATTAAGATCGCTCCCGGCATCCGTGTGAACTTGAATAAAAAGAGCGCGAGCGTCACCTTCGGCCCGAAGGGTCTGAAGCACACAGTCAGCACGACCGGGAAAAGCCACACGACCGTCGGAGTGCCCGGCACGGGCCTGTCGTACACGACCAGTGGCGGCCGGCCGGCCAGCGTGCCGGCAGCACAGCGCCCCACCTCACCGAAAAGCAAAGCGGTCGTCCTGCCGTTGTGCATTTTCCTCGGGGTGCTCGGTGTGCACCGCTACTATGTGGGGAAGATTGGCACCGGGGTCATCTGGACGCTGACGGCCGGCTTCTTCGGGATCGGTTGGATCGTGGACATCTTCACGGTCGCCCTCGGCGGCTTCTATGATGTCAACGGCTATGTCGTCCGCTTCCACCCGACTGAGGCCGAGCTGGCCGCTGCTGAGGCGGCGCAGAGCGATGGCGGCGAGGATCCAGCGGAGAACGACGCCACAGAGGAATGAGTGCATAAACAGAAAAAGCCCGCCCGGGATCACTCCCGAGCGGGCTCTTTTTGTGTGTTCTGACGGTTTCAGAGCTTCTGGCCGGCGCCGATCCGCGCCGCGCCGGTGGCAAGTTGCACAATTAGACCTTCTTGGCGTAGTCCAGCGAGATCCAGCCGGCCCCGCTCTTGAGCTTGCCCCACTTGGAGGCCCCGGGCCCGTCGCTCTCGGCGACGATGGTGTAGACGCCCTTGTCGCGGATGTCCCCGTTGGTGCCGTAGTTGGTGCCGGGGCCCTTTCGGATGTTCAGCACATCGGTCGTCACCTTCACGAGGTACGAGGTGTCCGTGGCGGCCGCGCTGGTCTTGATGTCGGCCGCGTCCGTCCATCCGTAGACGGTGGAGCCGCCGCCGGAGACGGCGATCAGGTGGTAGGGGTGCGCCTTGCCCTTGGCGAGGGCCGTGACCTTGGCCTTGCCGGGCTTGCAGCTCGACGCGGTCTTGGCCGTGGAGCTGACATAGTGCTTGGTGCCGGTGAACTCCACCACGTCGCCGATCTTGATGTCGGCCGTGCTGCCGGTGGTCTCCCCGGTGGAGGGGGTGCTGCTGCCGGATCCGAGCCGGCGGTTGACCTCGGCTGCGATCTCCCCGTGGCGGTTGTAGAGCCAGTCGCCCGGGCAGGCTTTGTTCGCATAGTCCCGGTGCACGGTCATGTTGCAGCCGTTCAGGTGGTTCATGCGCTCGTTTTTGTTGGTCGACCAGACGAGCTTCTTGATCTCGTTGCGCTTGCAGATGTCGGTCACGAGATCCAGCAGCGCGTCGTATGCCTTGCTGTTCACCGCATAGGGGTGAGTGGCGTCGCTGGCGACCTCGATGGTGACGGCGCGCTGGTCGTTGGCGTTGGACGATGTGCACCACGAGCGGTTGCCCTCGTCCACATAGAGGGCGATGCGGCCGTCGTTGCCGATGCCGTAGTTGCTGGACGCCTGCCGGCTGCTCTGAGCGAACAGGGCGCCGCAGCTCTCGACGGAGAGCTGGCCGGCCATACAGTGGATCGTGATGGTGTCGATCTTCTTGGTGCGCTTGCCCGAGTGGTTGGGGCTGAGCTTGGTGTAGGAGATCAGGGCGCTGTTACTCATGGTCGTCGTCCCCCTTCCCGTTGCTGAGCTCGTCGAGGGTCTCCTCGGTCAGCTCCTCGCCCGGCTTCAGGGCGATGCCGTCGATGTCCTTGGTGTTGGTCATGATGTGTTCCTCCTTCTTGCAGAATAAAGGGCGGGCCAGCCGGCCCGCCCTCTGCGTTGATTATTCCAGCGGCAGGTTGCCGCCGTTGAGCTGGTTGACTGCTGCCTCGATAGCCGCGTTGATGGCCTCCTCGTCCACGGTGAAGCCCATGGACGCGAGGAACTCGAGGACGTACTTCTTCTTTTCCTCGCCGCGGCCCTGCCCCTTGTAAAGCTGCTCGGCAGCGGCGACGCCGATCTTCACCCACTCGAGCAGCTCCTTGCGCTGCGCGTCGGTGGTCTTGCTCTTGATCCACGGGATCAGGAACACGCTGACGCCTGCGGCGAGCAGCGCGATGACGGCGTTAATGACGGGGGTGATGTCGATCATGTTCATCCTTTTGCCTCCTTGTCTGATGTGGTTGTGGTGGTGTACTCTCCGACGCCGGCCCCGCTGATGGGGTTGCCATCAGCGTCGAGGCCGTGCCGGTTTCGGCTGATCTTCTCGGTGGCCGACTTGGCCGCATAGCTCACGAGGTAGCCGATGCAAGCCGTGAAGATGGTGGTCGTGACATCGCTGGCGGTCTGCTGATCGCGGAAGGCCAGCACATAGGACGCCACGGCCGCGGCAGTTGCGACGAGGACGGCCCACGCCGCCAGCTTCTTCGAGAACTCCCACGGCCTGCGTCGGGCCTTGGCCTCCCGCTTGCGCCGGTATCTTCCCATGGGTGTCACCTCCCTCAGTAGATCGCGTGGATGCCCTGCTCGGTGAGGAAGTCCTTCTGCTCGTGTTTGATCTTCTGCGCATACTGGAGGGCCGCCTCGGTCTCTCCGTTGGCGTGGCCGTTCTTCAGGGCGGTGGCCGTGGCCTCGCCGAGCGCGATGGCGGCCCCCACGCTGCGCACGAGCAGCACCTCGTTTCTCTCCCGGGCGGCGTCGCGCCGGTCGAGCTCTGCGTCCCTCTTGGAGAGCTGCCTCTGGATCATCCAGAAGCACAGGCCCGTGATGGCCGACGGGATCCCCATGAGGGCCACGAGCTGCCCGATGTCAAGCTGGATCATGCTGCACCTCCATCCTCGACCTCGACGACCTCCCAGCCCTGCGGGTAGGCTTCCGGGCTGTATGCGTTGGCTGTCTCCATGATGGAGCGGTAGACCTTGCCATCTGTCCAGATGCAGACCTCGCCCTTCTGGTAGCTGTCCTCGGCCATGGTCGGCTGAATGAAGGGCTTTGCCTTCTTCGGGTCGGTGGTGTGGTAGGGCACCCACTGTGCGGGGCTCTTGCCCGGCTCGATGTCCGGGTTGTTGTTGGTGTTGTGGGCTTGGCAGCAGCGCCAGCTCTGCCCGTCGTGGGTGCAGGCTTCGCCGACCTCGTGGCTGCCGTCCCCCTTGGGGCCGGCCTTCGTCCACGCCGGCAGCAGATCCTCGCAGGCGATGATCTCGGTGCCGGTGCGGTCGCCGGCGTTGGCCTCGCTCACGAAGGTCATGCGGGCGCTGCGCAGGGCGGCCTCGAGGCCGCTGTACTTGTCGCTCATGTGGTCAGCCCCCTTTCAATGGCGCCGGACAGATCCTCGAGCTCGTCCTCGAGCTTGGTGATCCGCTCCTTGTCCTCGGGAGAGGTGCCGCCCCCGCCGCCGGCGGCGGCCTGCTCCTTCTCGTGGATGGCTTTGATGCTGTGTTCCATGAAGTAGACCATGCTGCTCCTCCTTTCTGGTCTTGGGGTGTTGGTTTATGCGAAGTTGCCGCCGACCGACTGGATGTAGCAGTCGCCCTCGGCCGAGCCGCGCAGGAGCTTGACCTTGATCTTCACGCCCCAGCTTGCGGCGGTCTTGGTCTGGTTGGTGAAAAAGTGCTTCTGGCTGGTCAGGGCCTTGGTGGTGATGTCCTCCCATGTGGGCTCGGCGTCGTTGCCGTTGTTGCAGATCCAGACCTGAAGGGTGCTGCCGGTCGGGAAGCTGCCCTGAATATTGACGAGGGCCTTGGTCGGCATATCATCGGCCGCCATCGCCACGGTCTGCTCGAACTCGACCGAGTGCATGGCCTTGTCGAAGGACAGGGTGCGCACGGTGCTCTCGTTCTTGGCGTCGGTGGCGGTGATGGTCAGGGCGTGGTCGCCGTTCAGCAGCTTGAGCCACTGGTCGGCCGTGATCTCGAGCTCGTTGGTGTCGCCGAGGGTGGCCGTGTAGGTGCGCAGCGTGGTGGTGTCCAGCTTCTCCACGACCGTGACCTGATGGCCGTCGGCGTCGGTGACGGTGTACTCGTAGGAGGGCGGCGTGGTGGTGAAGCTGCCGAGGTCGGTGTCGCTGCCGCTGATGACGGGCGGCCGGTTGTTGGTGACGGTGCGCACGGCGCTGGTGGTGTAGGCGCTCTCGGCCCCGGCGGTGTCGTATGCCTTGACGCGGTACTGCACGCTCGTCCATCCGTAGGTGATGGAGTCCGTGTAGCTCCGGGAGCTGCCGCTGTAAATCTGCGCCCATGTGCCGTCGTCCACCTTGCGCTCCAGCTTGTAGCCGGCGAGGTTGCCGTCGGGATCGGTCGACTGTCCCCACGAGATGCTCAGGTTTTCGCCGCCGATGACCTCGCTCGGGACAGTGATGGTGCCGGGGGCCGTGGGCGGCTGGTTGTAGACGATTGTGTAGCAGCCGTCCGAGTCGGTGGTGTCGGAGACCAGGAGATCAGAGGACAGATTACAAGCGGGGCGCAGGCCGCGGTCGCCGAAGTAGGCGCTGTTCCAGCTCAGCGCGCCATCGAACCAGACGAGGCGGGCGAGGCTGGCCGACCCGGCATAGGCGTCCCGCAGCCAGTAGTACCACGCCTGATTGGCGTCGACATCATAGTTGGAGTTGGCAGCGGCCGAGGCCGAGACGGTAGCGATGCGGCTGGAGTTGTCGCTGAAGATCGCCAGCTTGCTGCCGCACACATGGTCGCCCGAGAGGTTGACCTCGGTGCAGGACAGGGGGAAAACCTTGTCCACGCAGGTTTCCGTCCCGCCGCCGTCCGTGGAGCTCTTGCCGACGGTGATGGTGGTGGCGAGCAGGGCGGCCCGCTCGTTGGCCGTGAAGCCGTTGAGGAAGCCGGCGATGGTGTTGTAGGGGTTGTAGCCGTCCCATACGTTGCCCGAGCTCGGAGGTGCGTCTGCGCTGTGCTGCGCGGTGTACCACTGGCCTGCGGCGGCGTCGCTGTTGAGCCACTGGCGCAGGTTGGAGTAGATGTAGCGGTTGTTGCCGTAGTTTCGGCGGTCGCTGTTGCCGTTAGCACTCTCCTTTGCGTCGAAGCACAGCAGCTTGATGATCTGGTTGGTCACGAGGGTGGTGCTGTTAGCAGGGTAGCCGGCGTGGTTTTTGTCTGCCTTGATCCAGATGATCGGCGCGCCGTAGAGGCTGCCGAACTTGATTTTTGCCTTGTTGGCAAGGCTTCCGAGGGTTTGAGGCATGAGTCTTGTCTCCTTTCGGTAGGTTTTAGCTCCGGGAAGTATGCGAAGAAATAGGCGTCCATGTTCTGCCGTAGGTGGTAGGTGTTGCCGTGCGAGATGTGGCCCGTCCAGCTTGCGTAGGATTGGCTCACGCTCTCGAGCGTCATCTTGCCCCTGTCCACGAGGCCGCGGAACTTGCGGATCTTCCGCTTCATGTTGTCGATGCTCTTGGCCCTCACCTTTCTGACCACCTTGCCGGTGCTCGTGAGATAGGTGTGGAAGCCGAGGAAGTCGATGCCGTTCTTGAGCGGGAAGATCTGCGTCTTGCTGTTCAGGCGCAGGCCCAGCGGCTCGATGTACTCCTCGATCCGCTTGAGGATCTCCCGGAGCAGCAGCTTGTCGCTGCTGATGATGTAGAAGTCATCCATGTAACGGCCATAGACGAGGCCGAGGTCATCCCGCAGCCAGTGGTCGAAGTCGTCCAGATAGAGCAGGGCGAGCAGTTGGCTCGACTGGTTGCCGATGGGGATCCCGGGGTCTGGCGTGCTGTCGATGACGATCCAGAGCAGCCACTCGACGAAGTCGATCAGCTCCTCGTCAGACAGGAAAGCCAGAGCCTTGCGGGCCTTCTCGAAGCAGACGGCGTGCAGCAGGGTGTAAAAGAACTTGGAAAAGTCACCTTTCAGCACCCAGCCCTCGGCGTAGTCCCACTCCTCCATCGGCCGGTATGGCAGGCCGGCGGCCCGCCGGGCCTCCTCGTCTGCTGCCTTCCGGCTGAAAAAGTAGTGGCGCATGGCGCCGGCCAGACGGTCGAGGCCGTCGTGGGTGCCTTTGCCGATCTGCCCCGCATAGTTGTCCCGGATGAAGCGCCGGGAGAATACTGGCTCGAGGACGTTGTCGCAGAGCGAGTGCTGGACGACTTTGCCCTCGAAGTCTATGGCAAGGACGAGCCGCTCCTTCGGCTCATACACCTTGAAGGGGTAGTAGGGCCCGAAGGTGTACTCGCGCCGCTGGAGGCGGTCAGAGAGGTCGGCCGTGCGCTCGATGGCCTCCATGCGGTAGCGCATGGCCGTGGGGTTGTCCCGCTTCCCGCAGCGGGTCTTGCGGTATGCTTTGTATAGCGAGTTGGTGCTGTTTACGATATTCTCCATTGAAAAGTCTCCCCGCCGTGTATAGCTCCGGCCACGCTTTGCGTGCGCCGCCGGGAGCATCGGCAGTCCTGTGTTTACCCATGGCCGGGCCGGTCATACGGCGCCGGGTGCGGGAGGGATACGCCTTCCTTGGATGATGGTGCACAGTGTTCGCCGGCCGTCTCCGGCCGGTTAATAAGTCGGGCTATCCATCGAAGCGGGGCGCAGGCCGTTGTTGCCGTTGTAGGCGTTGTTCCTGTTCAGCGTGCCATCGTTCCTGACGTTGCGGGCGTTGTTGGCCGACCCGGCACGAAAAAACAAGGCGTACCCCACGGGCTGCCTATTGGTGACGCGCCTGCGCGTCCATCTTGGCGGCCCTTTCTTTATCGGATTTGTACCATTTGGCGGTCTGGTTTTTGACGCCGGCCGCCATCCGCGACCAGTGTGCAAAGGCGTCGTCGCCGAGCCCGCTGAGGATCTCGTGGGCGAGCTCGATGTGGTGGATCAGCTTCCGGCAGTTGCGCAGGGCCGAGCGTTGCGCCCGGTATCGCAGCTCCCGCTCCTGCGGGTCGGTCAGGAGCAGGTCGTTGGCCTCCATCAGGTCGGCGACGAGGTCGCTGGCCTCGTTCATCATCCGTTGTGCCAGCCCGAGCCGTTCCTTCTTGGGGAAGATGTTCGGGTTGCGCGTCTTGATGTAGGTGTGCTTCTCGAGCTCCTTGGCGTCGCTGATGACCTGCATCTCCGGGAGCTTTTCACGGCCGAAGGGCGGGCGGCCTACATTGGCCCGCTCGTATGGCCGCGAGTGTCCGTTGCTTGCCGTAGTACCTCACCTCCTCCCCTTTGATGGTGATCCTCGCGCCGGTGCCGTCGTAGGCGGTGCCCTGAATGACGATCACGCCGTCCTCACGCTTGCAGCATGAGCAGGGTGGCGCCAGCTCGACAAACAGGTGCGCGATGATGCAGGACGCCTCTGCGGGCGGGATCGGCGTGTAGCCGTAGCCGTCCATGGCTTAGCACTCGAGGCGCTGAAGCGTAGCGTTCCAGACGCCAGAGGTGAGGGTGATGCCGTCCAGATTGGCAAAGGTGATCTGGAAGGGGTTGGTCGTGATGTCGCCGAACACAGCGTCCCACAGGGTCGTGATCTTGCTGGTGTTCTGCTGGACGACGTTGCTCAGGTCGACCACGGCGGCCGCGGCCTGCTCTGCGATCCCGACGGCCTGCTGTGCGAGGAGGATGGCCTGATTGGCCGTGGCCTGCGCCGCGAGGGCGATGGCCTTGTAGTTTTCGTAGTCCTCCTTGGTGGCGTAGGCGTCCGCGGGGATGTAGGCGGTCACGTTGGTGGCCGTGCCGATGGCGGTGACGATGTCGATGGTTTTCTCGACGATGGTGGCGCCGCCGGTCGGCGGGATCCACTCGGCGAGGTCGCCGCAGTTGCCGTAGCAGTACAGCACCTCGCCCACGTCCTCGTCGGGATCGTCCGCATAAAGGCCGAGCTCGCGGTAGTAAAAGCCGTCGTTGGTCTGGTCGTTGGTGAACACGCCGCCCACGGTGACGGTGCCGTCACCGTTCACGACGCATTTGGTGATGTCGATGGTCGCCTTCGGGCTGACCACGCCGGTGAGGGAGCGGGGCGTCTGGCCCTCCTCGAGGTAGCCGTCGCCGAGGACGATCTTGGTGTAGTTGATCTGCTGGCCCGCCACGCCCTTCGCCAGAACGAGAAGGCCCGCGGCGGTGATGTCGTTGTTGATAAATGCGGCCATGTCTTTCTCCTTTCCTTAGTCTGAAGCGAGGACGCTGGTGCCGATGGTGACGGTCTCCCGGTTGTTGTCGTGGACGGCGGCCCCGTGATAGAGGTGGATCTCGTCCGTCCCCATGACGTGCCGCTCCTCGCCGTGCTCTCGCACAGCCATCCCGGCATAAAGGAACATCTCGCCGGTCAGGCAGATCAGGATCGCGTCGAGCCATGCGCTGCGCCGCTTCACGGTGCGCAGCAGCGAGAGGAACAGGTCGAGGTTTTCGTTGACGAGTCCCGGGTTATCGCTCAGCACCTTGAAATGGTAGGGCTTGCCGCCGTACTGATACCACTCCCTGACCTCGCCGGTGCCGAAGTAGTCGGCGATGATCTGCGCCACGGCGTAGGGGGTGCCGAGCTTGGCATAGACGCGGTCGCTGTTGCGGATGACGGCCCGCTTGGTCTCGATGGGCGCGGTGCTGTCATACCACTGGATGTTCAGCTCCCACGCCATCTCGTCCAGCTCGGCCTCGCTGAGCTGGTCGATCTTGTCCCACCTGCTCAGCAGCTTCAGACGGGCGAAGGCGTCCCGGGATAGGGTGTCGCAGCCGGCGGCCAGCCCGCGGTCGGCGCCGTCCTGTGCCATCCACGAGGGCAGGAGCTTGATCATCTCGACTTCGCTGAGTCGCATTTAGACCACCTCGCTCTCTGTCTTATGGCTGACAGTCAGGTGCCCGCTGAACTTGGCGACCTGTGTGTCGCTGACGGGTGTGTAGACCGGCTTGGTCACGTCCACGCGGAAGGCGCCGGTCAGGTTTTCGCCCCACGACGGGCAGAGGATCCTCTTGCGGAGCTGGTCGGGGTTGATGTCCCGGCCCAGCGCGCCCACCTGCCACTCGTTGTAGCGGTCGATGGCGCCGCCGGTGCCTTCCACATTGGCGACGACCTCGGCCTCCGTCTCGGGGGTGGTGTAGTAGACGATCTCGATGTCGTAGGTGATGACCTCGGGCGCCACGGCCGTGACCACGTCGGTGAGCGGCCGGATGTCCGAGGCGTTGCAAGCCTCCAGCACCTTCTCGAGGATGCTCTCGTCAGGGACGGCGCCGCCCTCCAGCAAGGGGACGATCTTGACGCAGCCCTCGAGGGTGCGGGTGATGGTGATGTCGAGGCTCGTGGCGTCCGCGAGGGCGCCCTTGAGCTCGATGGTCAGCAGGTCGTCGGTGTAGTCCACAGTGTAGTCGGTGTCCTCCACTCCGGCCGTGCTCTCCCCGTGTTCCTTGACGATCAGGGTGTCCGGCAGCAGCCGGCCGCCGCCGATGAAGGCGTGGCCGTCGTAGACCGTGAGCGTGCGGCTGATGGTTTCCGTCTCGCTGACGGCCCGGGCGTCGATGATGGAGCTGTCGGCCGTCATGGCCCAGTAGATGTAAGCCTGTTCCGGCCCGGCCGTAGACCGGGACGCCGGCGCCAGCCGGATGCGCTCGCGCAGCCGGTTGTCGCCTTCCTCGGTGTAGGGCTCGCCGTCGTCGCCGCCGGCCGTCGCCGTGATGTTGGTGACGCTCTCGATGTAGGGGATCAGGTCGACGAGGGTGGTGATGGTGCCCGGGGCATACCCGTTGTACTCGGTGCCGTTGCTGACGGCCGAGGTCGGGATCTCCACAGAGTAGGCGCCGGCCTGAAGGACGGCGATCTCGTCGGTGGCAAAGTAGTGGTCGCTGTCCGGCGTCACCTTCGTCCACTTCGGGATGATGATGTTGTTGGGCTGCGGCGTGCTCACGGAGAAGCGCATGGTCGTCTTTGCCGGGGATCCTTCCAGCCGGTGGACATCCAGCCGCTCGCCGATAGCGTCAAGCACCTCGCCCCGCGCATAGCGGAGAAGGGTCTGCCGCCCGGTGTCGTCGAGGCTGTTGTAGAGGGCGACGAACACGGCCACGAGCCCCTCGCCGAAGATCCGGCGCTCGTCGCCGGGGTACAGAGGCTCGCCGGCGCCCTTTTCGAGCGCAGCGATCAGGGTGTTGTAGATGGTCGTCGCGTCGGTGGTGGTGAGGTGGATGTCGTCGCCGTAGGTGTTGGTCTCGTCGCTCATGCTGTTCACCTCCTTCAGAGTGTGTTGTTGTCAATGCTGGCCCGCAGCTCGAAGTCGCCGGTCTGCGCGACCAGAGCGACCAGATCGGACGAGCTCAGGCGCACGCGGGGCTCGTAGGTTTCCACGACGAACTCCACGTCGGCGGCCAGATCGTTGGCAGCCGTCCCGCTCGGCTTGTCGATCAGGGTGCGGTCGATCCCCTTGATGCGCTCGTATGGCACCTCGCCGCGGATGGTCTTTAGGAGGTTTTGCACGCAGGTCTCGGGCGCTGCGTTGCCGCTTGCTTTCATGGGATCACCTCGCTTTAGGTCAGTTGGGTGTTGTTGGGTTTCTTTGCAGCTTTGTCGCTGCTGGATGCGCCGACGGTGATGGCGCTCAGGCGCGGGCCGACGCCGGTGGAGACTCCGGCCGGGGACGAGCTGCCCCCGTTGGAGCTGCCGGCGGTCGCCTTCTTGCTGCTGGCCTCCTCGGCGTACTCGGTCAGGTTGATGGTGATCTTGCCCTTGAGGATCCGGCCGAAGTTGTCGACCGTGGTGTCGCCGAGGCTCACGCCAGTGAGCTGAAGGTTGGCCGGGCCGAAGCGCGTGCCGCCGAGGTAGAAGGGGGCGTACTGACCCACCAGCGCCGTCCACGACTCGTACTCGCCGCGGACATCGCAGCCCACGGCGACGCCGAGATCGAAGTCGAAGCTCATGCTCTGGAGCTTGAGCGCCTTGGTCTTGGTGGCCGGGGATCCCGCCTTGTCGTCGCTGTTCTCGGTGTCCAGCTCCACGCTGGCCGAGACGCCATTCAGGGCGGCGATCCGCTCGGGGGAGACGCCCCATGTCTTGCCGTTCCACGATGCCATGACGGACATGATACTCGGCCTCCTTTCTTAGTGCGGGCCGGTTGTCTCTCCGTGCGGTGCGGTGTGGGTGTGGCTGTTCAGGCTGATGCCGCTGGCCGTGACATCGGCCGACGGTACGCTGACGCCCTTGTCCTGCACGGTGAGCGCGCCCTTCTTGATGGTGATGTCGCCGGGGACGATGCCGGGCCACTCCCCGTCCATGCGGGAGAGGATCAGGCCGGTGCCGTCCTCGAACATAGCGTAGGCGACTTCGACGCCGGGGCTCAGGTTTCCCATGTCCCCGCGCAGATACCACGGGATCGTCAGCGGCCTCGTGACGAGGCTGTCGGCGGTGCTCGGGAGCACCCGGGCCGTGGTCTTGTCGCCGTTTCTGTCGGGCTCGCCCTCGATGCTCGAGATCTTGCCCTTTTGGATCATTTGGGTGTTGCTGTTTGGCATGGTCAATATCCCTCCAGAGGCTTGCGCAGATAGAGCTTGCTCCGGGTCTTGACGTAGTCGTGCCGGATCCGGCTCACGAAGGCCGTGCCGTCCCACGAGGCGACACCCTCGGTGGAGAGCGTCACCACGGAGCCCGCCGCGTACTCGCGCAGCAGCGTCCCCGTCCAGAGCGTTGCGACGGTCGCCTCTTTGTTGGCGTCCCGGAGCAGGCCCTTGGCGAAGCGGTCGGCCTCTGCTTGGTCAGTCATGCGGAAGGGGAGGATCTTGCGCAGCACCTTGTCGCCCCCGGCCGGCGCCGAGAAGGTGCCGGTCAGGCCGCCGTTGACGGCCTCGGCCGAGCCGTAGGCGTAGGCGCCCTCGTCCCGGTACTCGAAGTCGTTGGCCGGCGTGATGGTGATGGTGTCGACGGGCTGCTGGCCCTCCATGTATGCCTCGTCGTAGACGACCAGCTTGCCGTCATAGACTAAAAAAGCCGCGCCCTCGAGGGTGCAGCGTGCCTGAAGAAAAGCGAAGTCGGGGAGGTTGTTCTGCTCGACGTAGTCGTAGGTCTGGTCGGTGATGCCGTAGGTCTCGACCGTGAGGCCGTGCCGGCCGGCGATCTCTTGGATCAGTTGCAGGAACTTGACCTTTTCCCACGACTTGCTCCTCTTGTCCTTGGTGGATTGCGGGGCCGAGTAGGCCCGCAGGGTTATGAGGCCGGACTCGGGGACGACGCTCTCGACGAACATCTTGCCCGTCTTGGCGGCGCCGTCCTCGACGGCGATGGTGTCGCCCTTCTTGGGGCTCCACCTGTCCCACAGCTCCCGGGTGTCGTTGAGCTTGAGCAGCAGCTCGTCGCTCTGCTTGTCTGCGTACATATCGTGGTAGCAGCGGTGGACGCTGATCTCGGGGTAGATGTCCGTCCCCTCGTAGATGATTTTCACGGGGCAGGCTCACCTCCTCCACGGCGGCAGGGTGTCGGGCGTCTCCACAGTCTCGACGATGGGGATCCGCACGGCCTCGCCGCCCTCGAAGATCAGCACGTCGCAGAGGTCGCGGTTGGCGTCGATGATGGTGCTCGCCATCCGCTCCTCGTTATAGGCTGCCAGCGCGATGCTGTCGAAGGTGTCGCCGCCCTGCGCGGTGTAATCAATATAGCCGACTATCCGCTGTGACATAGGCGCCGCCCTCCCTTCTTGCGAGTGCTTCGAGGATGAAGTCGATGAACTCCGGCTCCAGATCCCGCAGCTTTCGGATCAGGGCGTCCTCGTCGGTGTTTCCGTCGACCTTGATCGTGGGGCTGAAGGACAGACCGCTCAGGTCATAGACCACGGACGTGCCCGAGCCGGAGCTGATGGGCTCATAGCTGCCCTCGTCCATAGCGCCGAGCATTTCGCCGGCGCGGGCCCAGTAGGACAGGTTTTGCGCCCTATATGCAGGATTGAAGCTGATGACGGCCTCGGTCGGGTAGCGCGGATCCTCGCCCGCGATGGACGGGCCGCTCGTGAAGCCGCCGGTTGCGAAGCCGGAAGCCCCGCCGCCCCCGCCGCCGCCGAACAGGCCGGCGATGCTGTTGATGACGCCTGCGCCGAAGCTCACGATCTTGCCGATGACGCTGGCGATGGTGCCGAGCACCGACGCGATGGGCTGAAGCAGCCCCAGCAGGGGGCTCAGGATCGGCATGATGGCATTGAGCAGCGACATCAGGGGCGGCAGCAGCGCCTCGACGATCTGCATGAGAGGGGGCACGAGGGGCATGATGACGCTGTTGACGATCTGAAGCGCGACCTCGAGCAGCGGTGTGATGACAGGCAGCAGGGCCGAGATCAGGCTGGTCAGGACGGGCAGGATCGTCGAGATGATCTGCGTCAGCATTGGCAGGATCGAGGTCAGGATGCTCACGATGGGCGGGAGGATGGCCTGCACGATCTGCATCAGCGGCGGGAGTAGCTGCTGCGCCAGCTCGAGGAGCGGCGGCAGGAAGGCCGAGATCAGCTGCGAGAGCAGCGGAAGCAGCCCGGCGGCCAGTTGCGAGACCATGGGGAGCACGGTCTGGAGGGCCTGCCCCATTCCCATGAGGAATTGCTGCACAAACGGCATACAAGCGTTGAGCGTTTCCGTGATGACGGGGGCGATGGCCTCGAAGGTTTCCCGCAGGATCGGCGCCAGAGCCGTCAGGGTGTTAGCGATCATGGACGCCATCGGCAGCAGCGAGACCTCGGCCGACCTCTTGATCGCCTCGAAGGCGCTGCCGAGGTCGTTGTACTTCACGTCGTTGATCTGCTGGAGAGCTGCCGCGCCGTCGTAGGCTGCGGTCTCGATACTCGCCAGCACCGGCAGCACGCCGGCCTCCAGATCCTCGAACTGTGTGCCGAACAGGGCCACGCCGGCCGCGTTGCGGGCGAGGGGGTCGTCCATGCTGTTGAGGGCTTCGACGGTGTCGAAGAACGCGGCCTCTGCGGTGTCTCCACCTGCGGCGAAGGCCGCGAACATTTTGTCGGCGTTGAGGCCGAGGCTCTCGAAGGCTTCCCGGCTCGTGTCGCTGCCGTCCTTCGCTCTGATGTTGAACTCCTTGACGGCGTCGCCGACCTTGTCGATGGAGAACAGGCCGGCGTCAGCGCCCTCCACGAGGGTGCCGATGAACTGGTCGGCGCTGAGGCCGAGAGCCGCAAACTGCGGGCTGTACTCGTTCAGGGTGTCCAGCAGGTCGCCGTTTTTGTCTGCGCCGTTCTGCGCGCCCACGGCGATCAGGCCGTAGGCTTCCTCGGCGTCGATGCCGAAGTTTTTCATCAGGGCCGACGCTGCCCGGGCGCTCTCGCTGACATCGTAGTCGAACACGTCCCGCAGGTTGAAGCCGGCGGCGGTTGCCCGCTCCAGAGCTTCGCCGGTCAGGTCGCTGGCCTGCTGCGTTGCAGCCAGACCGTCAGCCACGTCGGCGAAGTCATCGCCGAGCCCTTGGGCGTAGATGTTCTTGACGCTTTCACCGAGCGCGTCCAGCTCGTCGCCAGTCGCCCCGGTTGCTGCCGAGAGCTGATTGATGGCCGTGTTGTACTCGTTGCCGAGGTCGGCCAGATACTTCCCGGCCTCCACGACCGCCTTGCCTGTTGCGACTGCGATGCCGCCCACAGCGCCGCCGACGGCCACGGCCTTCCAGTTGACGTTTTCCAGCTTGCCGGTGACATCGTCCAGCGCCTTGCCGAGTGACGGGTCAATGGTGCCGGCGAGACTCACGACGGCTTGCAGCATTTTATTTTTGGCCACTGGCGTCACCTCCTCCTATGCGGCCGGATGTGGGGGATCCTCGGCTTCGGGATCTTTGCCCGCTGCTTTTTCGCCTCCTCGGCCGCTTCGTAGTATTCGAGCAGGAAGTCGGTCAGGCGTTCCCGTCGGAGCTCTCCGACTGAGATGTGGAAGGCTCGGGAGTAGTCTCGGACGAGCTCTCCGAGTCGTTTTGCTCGGAGGGTGCCCCCGACCTCGTTGTGGTAAAATTTCGGCCGATCCTCACCAGCTCCATGACATCGGGCCCGCTGATGCGCTCGAGGTCAGCGATGTCGATGTCGGGGTTGACGGCGGTGATCGCCATCATAGCGAGGTAGAGGTGCATGGAGTAGTCGAGCTCGGTGGCGCCGGCGCTGCCGCCGGCCTTGTGGGTGGTGGCGCGCAGCTTCAGCGCCTCGGCCTCGGCGAACATTCCCACGGTGATCGCGCCGGTGTCATAGGTCAGGGTCTTGACCTTCTTGCCGTTGATGGTGATGGGGTTGCTGAGTGTCAGCTTTTCCATGGTCGTTGTCTCCTTTCGTTGATAAAAAGAGGGACGCCGCCCACCTCGGGCGGCGCCCATCTGTTGTTACAGCACGCTGCGCAGGTCTTTGACGTAGTCCACGCCGCCGATGCGCATGATAGTGTTGAGCTGGTCGATCAGGCAGAACTCCTCGCCGGCGACGAAAACCTGATAGCGGCTCACGGCCAGCGTGACCTCGTTCTCCGAAGGGTTGCCCGGATCCACGGACAGGCCCGGGATCAGCTTCGGGACGCAGCGCATGAACGCCTTGCAGCCTTCGGTCTTGGTGGAGCCGTCGGCGTACTTGACATCCTGCGCCCATCTGACCTCCAGCGTCTTGCTCTCGAGCTGCACCATGGAGCGCAGCCCCTTGTCGATGCCGATCTTGGTGATGGCGGCCTCCATGCCTTCGATCTGGCCGGTCATGGGTGCGGTGTAGGTGCCCATCGCCTTATAATCGGCGGTCACATGGGTGACGGCCGGCAGGGTGATGGTCACGTCCTTGGCGACGAGGACGCCGTTGATGTACACGGTGTCGGCGAGGATGGGGCCCTTCAGGTCAAGCCACAGATTTGCCATTACTCGTCACCTCCTTCGTAGTAGACAGAGAAGCCGGCGTCGGTGTATGCGACGTACACGCTCGCAGACTTGAGGGGCGGGGTCGGGGTGACGGCGATGTCCCAGCGGAAGTCGCCGTTCATGATGTCGGTGGTGCTGTTCTCGCTCTCGAGGAACACGATCTGCGGCTCGCCCAGCAGCGCGCCCATGCTGACATACCCGTCGAGCTTCTCCTGCTCGCGGTTGATGATCTCGTCCTTGAGCGCCCGGGTCATGGGCTCGTCGATGCGCGGGCTCCACTCCCTCTGGAAGTCGTTGGTGATGTGCATGAGCATACGCATGGACACGTCGAAGATCGCCCGGGGATCCACGTCGGCGCCGTAGGTGTAGGCGGCGGTGTGGTCGCCCCACAGCACCCACTCGCCGCCCCATGCGACGGCCGTGCTGATGCCGTTCTGCGTCAGCTCCTTGCCCTCCTGCTGGCTGAAGCCGCGGTTGGTGGCGTTGGCCCCAAAATACTGCTTGATGATGGGGATCGCCTTGTTGCCGCAGGTCTCCATCGGCACGCTGTTGTGGCTGAAGTCGGCCCGCATGAGCTCGACCACGGCCAGCGTGCTCAGGTGGTAGATGTTGCCGAGGTTGTCGATGCCCTGCGGCCAGTAGACCTTGGATCTCTCGTTGTCGAAGGCGTTGCTTTTCTTCCACGCGACGGCCTTCTCGATGGTGTCGACCGCCGTGGCACCGACCTGCGCCTCGTCGACCTCGGCCTGCCCGACCGCAGAGGATCCGCTCACAAGGGGCAGATCAGCCACGACGAAGGCGTCCCAGTGGCCGTTGATCTTCTGGCTCGCGGCGAGCATAGCGTTGTAGACCGCCGGGCTATGGCTCCATCCGGGGGCGGCAATCAGGTTGCAGACCGCGAACTGCTCGGGGTAGAGCAGCGCGATGGAACTCAGGCCGCTGTACTCGCCGCCGGCCGTCACGCCGCCGATGATGTCGTCGTCCTCGATGGCGCTGTCGTCCACCTCGTAGAAGCTGGCCGTCAGGGTGCCGGTGAGCGGGGAGTCCGCGATCAGGCTGGTGATGATGACGGTGCCCTTGGTGAAGTTATAGTCCACAGCGTAGTCGGTGCCCTCGGCGTAGTCGCCGCCATCGCTCTTGGCGATGGTCATGGTGTCGAGGATGATGGTGGAGCTCGCAAACTCGGCCCGGCCGCCCGTGAAAGAAAGCTGCTGGGTGGTCTCGGTCGCCTTGCGGTGCTTGCCCGCAGACGGGTCGAGGACGTTGATGACGTAGATGGGGCCGATGTTCCCGAGGGTGTTGTTGAAGTGCGCGTTCATGACCTCGCAGAGCGTAAAGGTGCCCCAGTCGGCCGCATAGCCGAGCTTGCGCTGCGCGTCGATCATGTTGCTGAGCTTGATCGGCTCGTTGATGACGCCGGCGTCTGCGAAGCCGCGCACGAGGTTGACGGGTGCCGTGCCGATATAGACCGGCGTGGTGCCCGCCTGTACGGCGCTCTGTGCCACAGTTTCACCCATGTGGCCGTATGCGCCGTAGAGGTATTCATTTGCCATCTGCTTTTCCTCCTTTGCATAAAATTAGAGCAGCCGGCCGGCTGCCCTTAAAGCAGGTGTTGGTAGTCCTTCGGCGTGCGTGTCAGGGGCTCCTCGGCAGAAAACTCCACCCACGCGAACCAGTAGGGGTAGAAGTCCGGGACGGCGTCCTGCTCAGAGACAGGGCCGAAGGTGATGCCGTCCTCCTTCATGACGCGCAGCGAGCCGATGTACTCGGCGTTCTCGATCATGCGGAGGGCCGTGTCCACAAAATTCCATGCGTCGCGCCAGCCCTCGCCGTTTTTCTCGAAGAAGGCTGCGGCCTCCTCGTTTTGCCACTGGACGTATGCGCCGCTGCCGTCGTTTTTCGGTTTGAAGATGTCGCGCCCGTGGTAGCCGGGATCCCACGCAGAGAAGCAGAGCCGGATCTTGATGCTCCTCGAGCTCATGGTCAGGCTGTCGGTGCCCTCCACGATCTGCACGCAGACCGAGGGGATGGGAGCCGGCACCTTTGGGGGCAATCTGTCCTTCGACGGGACGAAAAGCGAGAACGCGGTCGGGTTGACCAGCTTGTAGGGGTAGGAGGCGTCGGTCGCGCTGTCGTCGGGGAGCTTGAGCTGCACCATCGGGCAGACGGTGGAGTCCAGCCACTCCCGGACGGTCTCGATGCTGTTGACTATGGACACGGCTGCACCTCCTTTACATGGTCACGGTCTGGCCGAGTGCGATGGTGGCGACGCCCATGTCCTCGCTCCAGTCGTTGACGATATACTCGCGGCCGTCGATGTTGAGCCCTTCGCCCGCCGGGCGCCGGGGCGGCAGATCCTCGACTGCTGCATACAGCATGAGGGACGACTCTGCCACGCCCAGCTCTTGCCCCCCTTGGCGTTCTTTCAGGGCGTTGTCATCCAGCACGACGGTGATGGTCTTGCCGTCGACCTTGTGCTCCTCACCGAACTCGGCGAGGTTGAGAAACACGAGGCGGCGGTCGTCAGCGACCATTTTCTTGAAGTCGAAAGCCATTAGACGGGATCTGCGGCGCCGATCTCGGGGGGCTTCTCGTCGTCGCCGTTTTGGTCGTCGCCATTCTGGCCGTCGTCGGCTGCCGCCTTCGCCTTCTCGATGGCGTCGATGATGTCAGCCTTCTTGCGCATGGCAGAGGCGTCCACGCCGTAGGCGGTCGCCACTTCCTTCAGCTCGTCGAGTTTCATGTCCTCGTCGTACTCGGGAGCGGCAGGCGTGCCGTCGGGCTCAGATGTCGCCCCGGGCTCCCGCTCCGGCTCTGCGGCCGGGGCAGGGGCCACGGGCTTCTCGTCGACGTACTTGGCGACGCCTTTCTTGACCAGACGGGCCTCGAGCTCGGGGTCGAACTTCTGAGGCCCGTCCGCGTTGGTGATGGGGACGACCTTGCGGCCGTTGTAATAGCCGAAGGTGCCCGCGATGATCTGGATCATATTCGTGCTCCTTTCCTTGGTCTTAGGCGGTGGCGGTTGTCACGGTGATCGGCACGGTGGAGTCGTCCGTCAGCGTGGCCGTGCCGCCGGTCACTTTCCCGGTGCTGTCTGCGGTGAGGGCGATGCTCTTAACAGACTTCCCGTCTGCTCCGGCGGGCCCGGTTGCCCCGGTATCGCCTTTGGCACCATCCGCTCCGGCGGGGCCCTGCGGGCCAGTTTCTCCAGTATCACCCTTCGGGCCCTGCGGGCCGGTTTCGCCGGTGTCTCCCTTGGGGCCTTGCGGCCCGACCTGCTCGTTTTGCACGCCGGCCTCGAGCTTGTTCAGTCTTTCGGCGGTGATGATGTCGCCGTCTTTCCACTCGGTAGGTGTGTAAGCCATGTTTGTCACTCCTTTCCTACAATGGCTGCGCCGACCGTCCCCCTGCCGACCGCAGCGGTGTCAACAGGGGGTGTTATTCCCCCAGTACGTCGGCAACGATCCACGGGTTTTTGTTGTTAGGGATCAGCAGCGGGCGGCTGGAGATGGTCAGCGTGCGGGTGTTGCCCTCGGCGCTGGACACATACTTCGGCACGCGGCGGCCGGCGTAGGTGTGGAACTCTCCGTCGGCCTGCTCCACCTGGGAGACGGCGCCGTAACAGGTACGGCCAGCAGCGGGGGCGGTGAGGATGCACTTGCCGCTCGGGATGTAGAGCTGATCGTTGCCGTCGTCGTCGGTGTAGGTCTCGTCGTAGGAGATCACGCTGATGATGCGGCCGTTGATGTTCAGGCGGGCCATGATGGACGCGCCGGGCGCCAGCTCCTCGGGGGCGACGGAGCCCAGCTCATAGCGGCGGTTGTCGAGCATTTCCTTGATGTCGGGATCCTCGACGATGGCGTCGGCCACGTCCGGGGAGCACACGAGGTCAGCAGCACGCAGGCCGCGTCTGGTCAGCATACGGGCCATCGCGCCGAGGTCGGCGCGGATCTTGGCGCCTTCTGCGTCCCACTTGATCGTCGGGGTGTAGGTGGCGGGGTTGGCGCCCTCGGAGTAGAAGCGGATCTCCATCTCGTCGCTCTTGTCGGCGTCGTCGGCGATGTGCTTCATGATGCAGCCGTTGGTCAGCATGGTCTCGGCGGCCATGGCCTCCTCACGGTTGGTAATGAGGTCGCCCAGCTCGTCAGCGTCACGCATGATGAGCACCTGCTGGCGCTGCTCAGGGGTGAGCTGAGAGTACAGGGCCTCACCAAAGCCGCGCTTGCGCAGCTCGTCGAGGGTCAGGGTGCGACGGGGAGCCACGAAGGGCGGGGTATAGCGCTCCATGGTGTAGCCCTTGCGCAGGATGGTGACGCCTCCCTTGCGGGGGGCCACGAAGGGTGCGAGCTTGCGGGTGCCGTCGCGGTACTCCACCAGCACATCCTCGGTGGCGAAGATGTCGGTCGCGTCGTTGGTCGGGAAGTATCTGTCACGCAGGAAGGTCGTCGCAGGGATGAGCTGCTGGACGGCCATGAGCAGCGTGTAGGTGTCGTAGAAGTTAAAAGGCATGATCTTGTCCTCCTTCTCTTAGTAGTCCAGCGCGTCGCTCAGCAGGATGCCGGCGTTGCGCATGATCTCCTCGTCAGCCGCGACGAGGGTGTAGGAGCCGTCGGTGGACAGCTTGTTGCGTGCGAAGTGCCCGGTGCGGTAGGCCGTAGCGGTGACGGCGGTGCCGGTTCCGGTGTCGGTCTCGTCTGCGAGGATATAGACGGCGTTGGTCGCCACGAGGGCCGCAGCGGCCGCAGACAGCTCGCCGCCGGCCGCGCCAGTGATGACGGTGCCGCGGGCGAGTACACCCTGAGACGCTGCCAGAGTTACGGTCACGACGTCGGCGACGGGCTCGTTGGTGACGATCAGGCCGTCGTAGTCCACGGTGCCGATGTTTTCATCCAGTCTCTTGCTCATTACTTCTTACCTCCGTTCTTGGTGGTGTTGTAGATGCTGACGATGGCGTCGACCTTGGCCTTGTCGTCGGTCTCGCTGCCTTCCTCGCCTCCGTTGGGGGCGGCTCCGACCTGACCTGCGCCGGAGTCAGCATTGTCGAGGGCGGCGTCCTTCAGGTGCTTGGCGCCGAGGGCCGCCTGCTTCTGCATGGCCTTGAGCGCGAGCTGCTCAGCGGTGCAGGTGTTCTCGCCGTACTTGGCGTCCCTGACGAGCTGAGCGTCGCCCACACTGGCGGCGATGCTGTCGATGGCCTCGATGCGGGCCCGCTCCTGCGCGATGGCATTTGCGACGGCCTGCTGCTCGATCTGAGCGACGAGGTCGGGGTGCTGTGCTCTCATTTCTTCGAGGGTCATGGGCTTATCTTCCTTTCTGTTTTCGCCGCCGTTCCCGGTCGGCTTATTTCCAGCCGCCGGGGCGGCGTGGATGCTGTTGATGCGGATCGTGCTCGGGACATTGTGCAGCCCCTTGATGTTGTGCCGGATGCCGGCCACGAGGAGCACCTGCTTGTCGGCGCTCACGCTGACATCAGGGCCGTCGCCCTCGAGCAGGGTGTCGGCGAAGCCGTTGTCGATGGCTTCCTGCCCGACCATCCATGTCTCGCGGGTCATCATAGTGCGGAGCTGTTCGACCGCGATCCCGGTCTTGGCGTGGTAGATCTCCGCGATGGCCCGCTCGCTGGCGTCGAAGTCCTTCTGGAGCTTCTTCAGGTCTGCGAGGGTGTAGTAGTCCATCAGCAGGCCCGCGACGCCGTGGATCATGACCATGCTGCCGGGGTAGACCTGCACCTCGTCGCCGGCGCAGGCGATGACGCTGGCCGCGCTGGCTGCGATGCCCTCCACGATGACGACCTTGTGGCCGCTCAGGCCCTTGATGGCGTTGTGGATGGCGATGCCGGTGTAGAGGTCGCCGCCGGTACTGTTGATCTTGATGGTGATGTTGCTCTTGCCCTTGACGGCCGCGAGATCCTCCATAAAGCTCTCGGGAGCGATATAGAGGCCGGGCTCGGGCTCACCCGTCCACCAGTCCACAGGCTGACGGGCGACGACATCGCCATAGAGGACGATCTCGCCCGAGTCCTCGCCGACGCTGGCGATGTTCCAGAACTTCGTCGGCGTCTGCTGGACGACCTGCGGCCCGGCGCACAGGCGCGGGGTGTTACTCGTTTTCATGCTTGTCCTTGTCTCCTTCCTTGATGGTCTTTTCCACCTCGGCGACGATGGCAGCGCGCCGCACGGCAGCCGAGAGGGATGCGCCGGCCACTGATGTGCCGCCGGAGTCGCCGGTGCTGCCGGTGTCTCCCTGAGCCGCCCGCAGCTTCTCGTTTTCCCGAGCGAGCTGGTCGATGTTGGCGTCCCACTGGCCGCCGTTGAGCCGGATCGTGGCCTGCTCGCGGGTGGTAATGCCCTCGCCGATGGCGAGGATCTCGGCCGTGATCTCCTTGGTCGGGTCGAGCTGCCCCTGCGAGGGGCCGATCCACTCGGCGCCGAGGTAGGCCGCCCGGGTTGCCGGGTCAGCGAAAAAGCCCGGGGCGCTGATGCGTCCGCGGGCCACGGCCTCGGCGATGAAGATCTCATAGATGGGGGTGCAGAAGTCATCGACAAACCACTTGCGCCTCATGCGGAAGGCTTTCCACGCCTCCAGCAGGGCGGCGCGGCTGGCGCTGTACGAGCTGTTGAACGCCTTGAGGAGCAGGTCGGCCGGGATCTCGAGGGCTGCGCCCACCTGCTCGCAGATGGCGCGCAGGAAGCTGTCGAAGCCGCTGGCCGGTCGCTTGGGGTCGGCAAAGGTGACATCCTCGCCGGGCTCCATGATGTTGATCTGTCCCGGGCCCATCTCGTACTCGTTGGGATCCCGGGTCACTTCCGGCAGGCTGCTCCCCACCTCGTTGAACGGGTTGTCGCCGGCGCCGGCCTCGGTCTTGATGAAGGCCGTGAAAAAGCTCTCCACGACGGCCGCGGTCAGCTCGCTCTCGGTGTAGCGCCGGAGCTGAAGCAGGGGCTCGATGACCTGCGCGAGGTAGCTGACGCCTCTGTACTGATCCGGGCGCTCGCTCTCCATGATGTGCAGGATGTTCGGGAGCCCTGTGCGCCGGCCGTATGCTTCCACGCGGGCCCACTTGGTCGCCGCTGCACCCAGCTCGAAGGGGTAGGTGCTGCGGATGTGGTAGGCGACGATCTGGCCGTTGCTGTCCACCTCGACGCCGTCGTAGATGGTGTTGCCGTTGGCCGCCTTGCCGGTGGTCAGCAGCATGGGGGTGACGATGCCGGAGCTCGTCGGGGTTGCCACGCGGTCGGCCTCGATCAGGTGGATGCGCAGCGAGTAGGGCATGAGGGGCGTCGGGTCGTACTGCTTGACGACCGCGAACACGTCGCCGCTGACCAGCCACGAGGCGAGGGCGAGCTGCTGCATGGCCGCGAAGTTATTGACGCCAGTGGCGTCGCACGCCCTTTTATTGTTGGCCCACAGGCTGAACTCGCGCTCGGCCTGCGCCTGCCATGCGTCTGCGGCCTCCTGCGTCATGCCGAGCGCCTCCCGGTCGATCCGGCTCTTGAGCTGGAGCCCGATGCCGACCACGTTTGTGCGGTTAGTGCGGATGGCCGAGGTGGCGATGGGTGCGGCCATGTAGAGCATCCGGGCTCTCTGCCGGAGTGTCCAGTTGTGGGCGTCGATGTCCTCCTTGGGGCTGCCGCTGAAGGCCCTGAAGCCCTTGGTCGACCTCTTGTGCCAGCTCGCGCCGGCGTCGCCGTAGCCCTTGTTCACGGGGCGGGGGCTCTGCCGGCCGCTCTGCGGTCGGCTTCTGTTCTTTCGTCTGCTGATGGTGCTCACCTCCTTCGGGTAAAAATGGCCGGCGCCGGGAGAAAAGGAGCGAAAACTCCCGGCGTCAGCCTATGAAAAAAGCCCCTTTCGGGGCTTCTTTCACCAGTCACGGGGGACAACGCCCACGGCTTTGCGGGGGCGCTGCCCGTTGAGCAGGGCCTCGAGGGCTGCGATGTCGTCCTCGAGCTCCTTGATGGCCGCCCGGATGGCGGCGAGGTCGGTGTTGTAGCGGGACAGGTTGCGGGATCCGATGCCATAGCTCTGCACGCCGCCGCTCAGCATTTCGGCCTCCCGCTTCAGGTAGAGCTCGAGCCGCTCCCGCTTGCCGGTGAGCTCGATCTCGATGGTCTTGCGCGTTTTCATGTGGTCGTGTCCTCCTTACCAGTCGTCGAAGGCGCTGGAGCTGCTGCGCTTGGTGCGCGCCCGTCGCTGCGGCGCCGGTTTTGGCTGCTCCTCGAGGCCGCGCAGGCGGCGCTCGACTGCGTCCATGTCGGGGTTGATGATCTTGAGGCCGGCGTTGGCATAGTCCCGGCAGTCGAGGGCCTCGTTGCGGTTGTGGCCGGGCAGCTTCTCCCACGCCCAGCGGTCGCCCCTCCGGGTGCTGGTGAGCACCAGCTTCTCGGAGAGCAGGCCGTTGAAGTAGTTGAGGTCGTAGCCGGCGTCGGGGTGCCGGTTGAAATGGGAATATTTCGGGCCGGGCTCCTGCACCTTCAGGCCGGCCATGATGGCAGCCTTGCCGGCGTCGACGCCGATGGTGTAGAGCCAGCAGGTGATCTTCTTGTTGTCCCGGATCGGCACCTTAGTCGGCGGGGAGACGTAGGGGATCCCGTCGCCGCCCTTGCCCTTGATGGCAAACACGCGCTTGCCCTGTCGGGCCCGGCACGCCTCATACACCTCTTGGGTGAAGTGGCCGCCGGAGTCGACGCAGGTGATGGAGATCTTCAGGCCCCGGCCGTTCTTGAACTTGTAGACATGGTCGACGACATCGTCGAGCCGCTGCCAGACCTCGGGGGTGTCCGGCCGGCCCATGATGTAGCCCTTGACGATGCCCCAGTTTTCGCCGTACTTGCCGTGGCCGACGACCTCGTACTCGAGCCGGTTGTCCTGTGTGTCCACGCCGCAGGTGAGCACCAGCACGCCGTCGGGCAGCTCCACGGGGGTGCCGTCCGGGCGTGTGCCGTAGTCCTCACGGCGGGCGAGCATGGTGTCCTCGTCCTCGAGGTCGCCGCGATCCTCCCATAGCTGGCCGAGCAGGGTGTTGTAGACCACCTTGAGGCGCTGCGGGTCGTTCTTGGCGTCGAGGAACTTGAGGACGATCTTCTCCCATGGTGTCCACGGGGAGCTGAAGGCGTTGAGCCAGAACGAGCGGACGCCCTTCTTGTAGGCGTCGGGGTTTTCTGCGATCCACTTGGCCGGCTGCCGTCGCATGGTCTCCTCGGGGATCAGGCAGCCGCAGGCGGGACAGGCCCACGAGACGCCGCCCTTCAGGCTCCAGACCTTTTTGCCGCGCACGCGCTTGGCCTCGGGCTCGAAGTGGATGGCGTCGAACACGATCTCGCTGTACTCCCCGCACTCGGGGCAGCGGTGGCACCAGCGTTCCTGTGTGCCTTGGTAGAAGCTGGTCTCGATGTTGCTGGCGCCCTTGATGGTCGGGGTCGAGACCTCGACGGCCTTGGCGTTGTAAAAGGTCGCCTGCCGGGCCTCGGCCAGCGCCCACGGGTCGCCCTCGGTGCCGGCGCTCGTGGCCCAGCGGTCACGCTCGTCGCCGATGATGTAGCGGGCGGGGGTGGATGCCAGCGCCGAGGCACTGTTGGAGCCGGTCAGTGTGAGCATACCGCCCGGGAAAGACTTCTGGAGGATGGTGTTGCCGCTGTCCTTGGCCTTGACATCGTGCACCTTTGCCTTCAGGGGCTTGCTGTCCCGGATCATGGGAGCGACGCGCAGCCGGCTGAACTTTCTGGCGTCGTCGATGGTCGGGTGCACATAGAGGATGCTGCCGGGATCTTGGTCGATGATGTAGCCGATGATGTTGAGCTCGAGCTCCGACTTGCCGACCTGCGACGCGGCGACCATGACGATCTTGTGCACCTTCGGATCCGTGAAGGCCCGCATGGGCTCCTCGAGGTACGGGGTGCGCTTGGTGCGCCACGGGCCTGCCTCGGCCGAGCTTTCGGGGGAGAGGCGGCGGTGCTTGTCGGCCCACTCGTCCACGGTCAGGCTCTCAGGCGGGGCGAAGCGTTTGATCGCCCCCGAGATGGCGGCGTTGAGCTTCGCGGCGGCCTTCTTAGTCGTCCGCGTCATCGGAGAGCTCGCTCCATCCCTCCCGATCCCTTACCCGCCGCGCATAGACCTCGGGATCGTATTTATAGCCGGCCAGCTCCTCGAGGATCTTGTAGACCTCGGCGCGGATGATGTCGGACGCTTCCGCAGCGGTGGCCGCGCTGGAGACATCCACGGCCAGACGCCCGGGCAGCGCCACGAGCATCGACCTGATGCTATACACGAGATCGGTCATGACGGCCTCGACATCCTCGCTGCGGTGCATGGTGCCCTCGAGCTCCTTGAGCTGGAGCGCGGCGATGTCTGCCTTGCTGCGCTTGAGGTCGGCCTCGGCCTCGAGCCGGCGCCCTTCGATCTCGGCGTCCTTTTTGGACGGCTCCCGGCCATTGGCCTTGGCCGTCAGGTATCTGATGTACTTCTGGATCGTCGGCAGCAGGTCGTAGCGGTTGGCGTTGCCCTCCTTGGTGGCCGTGATGATGCCCTCCTTGGTGAGCTGCTGGATGCGGCGGGGCGTCAGCTCGAACAGGGCCGCGATGGTCTTGCTGTCGACGAGCTTGGTGTTGGTGTTCGGCATGGCGTCCCCTCCTTTCTGTCGTGCTGCCGTGCCCCCACCATTTTCGTGAGGTCAGGAAAATGATCGGCGCAGGCCCCCGGGCGAAGCGAAACGGCCCGGAAAAACTTTTTGGAGTCTGCGCGTTTTTTGGGCTCGCCAGCACCGCAGGCGTCAGGGGTGCGTCACAGTACCTTCGGCCGCGCTGCGTGGCCGTGGTGGCCTCTGTGAGGCCGCGTGCCCCGTCTTTTTTGTGCGCGGGTGTTGGCTTGCCTCGGTGTGCTCGGCCGCCTTGGCGGGCGTCCTGCTGGCCGTGGCAGCGGCCCTTGGGTCACAGGCCGAGGGCTCGCTTCATGTGGTGGTCGAGGCGCTTGGCTGTCTCGGTGTTTAGCCTCAGCATGATGGCCTCGTTGGTGCGGTCGCTGGTTATCATCTGCGGCACCGAGATGGCGGTCATCTTCTGGATGTCGGTGCGGGTCTTGCTCATGCGCTGGAATGGGATCCAGCTCGTGCCGTCGGCTTTGGTGTTGCCTGTCCCCATGAGGATCCAGTGAGACCGCTGCGAGTAGGGCCCGCCCTTGGTGCGGGTGTTCTTGTAGCGGCCGATGACCTTCTTGCTGCCCTTGAGGATCTGCGCCTTCAGGGTGTAGCTCCTGCCAGCCGGCGGGGCCTTGGGTGTCATGCCGAAGTGCACAGGGGTCAGGAGCCGGCCCTTGTAGACGAGGGTGAGCTCCTCGATGGTCTCGCCTGTGATGCGGATGCTGCCCGCCATCTTCTTCGGCTTGCCTCCGCTGGACGGCGTGATCTCTCCCTTCTTGATGTTGTAGACTGCCGTGACCTCCTGCGCTATCCAGCCGGGGGCCCGGGCCTTCACGTCCTTCACAGTGCTGCTGATGGCCTTGCGGCCGCCGGCCTCGATGGCCTGCACGTCTGCGACGAGCTGCCGCAGGTTTTCGATCTGGATGGATATGCTGCCGCCCGCCATGGTTGTCACCTCCTTCAGGGGAAAAGAAAAAAGCCGCCGGGCTTCTTGTGGTTGCCCGACGGCTTTCTCGCTGTCGTTGTTCGGTTGTTGGGCGGGTGTCCGTCGGACGGCCCCCCGGCGTTGTCCGGGTGTCCGGCGGTCTTTCGACATGGTACAGTGTAGCACAGGGCGCTACTGCCGTTCAATGGATTTTACTGCCCTTTACTGCCTTTTACTTCCCTTTACTGCCGGGGCCTCTGTCTCCTTCAGGATCTCGGCCATCCGCAGCAAGGCGCGGCCGTGGGCCTTGTATGTCCTGTTCTGGTAGCTGTCTATCCTCTCGAGGTAGTCCTGCCGATCACTGAACAGGACGGCACAGATCCCGTCCCAGTCTGCCCGGTCGAAGTAGCGCAGCCGCAGCACGGCGCGCTCGTCAGGGTTTTCCACCTGCCGGATCATCGCCTCGAGGGCAGCGCGTTCCTCGCGCTCCTCGGCGAGCCGTTCCTCGATCTGCTCCTCGAGCTCCATCTTCCGCAGCACCATCATCCCGGTGCGGTCGGTCGGTGTGCCGGAGCCCCGGGGCATACCCGTCATGTCAGGGCCGGGCGGCGCGGCCATGGAGATCTCCATGCGGCCGAGGCGCTCGTACTGGTTGTCTATTTCACGGAGCAGGCGGGTGTACTTCCCGAGCCGCTCCTTGATGTCGTGAGTGATCGGCTTGTCGCTCATTTAGGTCAGGGCGTCACTCCTGTCCACCTCCTTCCTCGTCAGGGTCGAAGATCCCGGCGATTTCCTCACGCGAGAGCTCTCGGCCTTGACGGACGCAGCGCACATTCTGTTTTCCTGTTATCCTGATGTATCGCTTGACGATGACATCCGTGAAGGCCGGCGTCAGCTCCATGATGTAGGATGGCTGGCCGTATGCCTCGCAGGCGGCCAGCGTGGTGCCGGAGCCGCCGAAGGGGTCGTAGACGCCCCGGGCGAAGTCCGTGTTGTCGACGAGCTTCTCCAGCAGCTCGACCGGCTTCTGCGTTGGGTGCAGCTCATTCCCGGAGCGGGAGACGCTCAGGACGTTGCCGTAGCCCTTGTGACCGTCGAAGTGGGTGGCGGCCTTGGCGCCGAACAGAATGAGCTCATGCTGCGAGCGCCAGCCGACGCCCATGCCCGGCGTGCCCTTGTCCCATACGAGCTCCGACTTGACGCCGAAGCCGGCAGCCTCGACGAGGTCGAACAGGTACACCCACATTCTCCAGTCGGTGAAGATGTAGGCATAGAGGCACGGGATGTCGGTGAGGGCCGCCCGTATCAGGTTTTGGTAGCCCCGGGTGCTGAGGATGTCGTTGGCGATCTTCGGGGCCTTGCCGTCTTTGCGCTCGGTGCCGATGCTGCCGGTCGACTTCTGCGCCTCCTTTTGGCCGCCGGAGCAGTAGGGCGGGTCGGTCAGCAGGATCTCGGGCTTGGCCCCGTCCAGCAGCAGGGCGCGATCCTCGGGGTGTGTGCAGTCCCCACAGAGGACGCGGTGCCGGCCGAGGATCCACAGGTCGCCGTACTTGGTGACGGGCTCGGCCGGTGGCGGGATCTCTGCGTCGGGGTCGCCCTTGGGCTCCTCGGTGTGCAGCGCCTCGGACAGGGCCGTCACGATGTTCCCGTAGTCCTCCTCGGTGTAGCCGGAGAGCATGAACGGGATCTCGCCGGTGTCGATGTCGGCGAACACTTCCGCGAGGAGCTTGTTGTCCGTGGTGGCGAGCTCGGCGATGCGGTTGTCTGCCGTCAGGTCGGCCAGCTCCTCGGCCTCGCTAGCGTAGTCCTGATAGTCGACCGGGGCCTCGGTCATGTCTCCCAGCTCGGCGGCCATCATGCGGCCGTGGCCCTTGACGATGTAGCCGCTGCGCTTACTGACGGTGATGGGCCCGCGCCATCCGGTGGCCCGGATGATGGAGGACAGGAGCTTGATCTGCTCCGGCGGGTGTTGGTTGGGGTTTTTCGGGTTGGGCCGCAGATCCTTCAGCGGGACGATGGCGTCGTGGGCGCAGAACACAGGGACGCCGTCTGCGTAGGCTTTAGGCTGCGCGGCCGTGGTGTACTCGGCCAGCTCGGGGCCGGCCTGCGGTTGGGGTTTGTCTTTTGCCATGTGTTTCCTCCTTTACCTGTCAAAGATCACGAGGAGGATGTGCCAGTTGTTCAGCATGGCGTTGAGGGACGAGTAGGGGCACTTGAGGCCGTCATCCGGCGCGATCAGGACGACCTCGCCGCGGCGCTTGACGATGGTGACGGCGTAGAAGCGGCCAGCGTGGAAGCCCATGCTCCCGTGCTTGCCGGTGAAGATCGCGCTCGCTTTCACGGTCGGCCTTTTCCGCAGCTCCTTCTCCAGAAACTCGCGGGCCTTTTCTCTATTCATGATCGGCGCCTCCTTCCATGTTCACTGTTATGGCGATGTAGTCCGTCGACGTCGGCACGATCTTCAGCTCCTCGAGGACGGCGCTGCGTGCCTCCTTGTTCAGAGCGATGACCGGCTTTATTAAGATCGGCGGCTGATACCCGAGCATGATGGTGATGTCTCGGTTTATCCCTTCTTCCAGCTCTCTCTCCAGCTCGGCGCGGCCGGTTTCGTCGCACATTCGTTTCGGGGCCTCGTCAAAGAGCTCCCGGATCTTCTGAAAGATCCCGACTTCATCCACGGCGCCGGCCCCCTCTCTTGAAGTGGTCGGCCTGCGGGCAGGTGGCCCAGTGCGGCCGGTACCCGGCGTCGGTGGCGTCAGCTCCCGTGGTGATGGTGCAGGCGACGACCTCCCCGCGGGTCGTGACGATCCTGTCTTTCCCTTCGGGGTCTGCCTTGTAGTAGACCGGCGACGGGTCGCATGGCATAGCCTTCCCGGCCGGCGTCTTGATCCAGACGATGCGGGCGCCGCAGCCGCGGCAGGTTGCCTTATTCATCCGGGGCGCCCCCTTCCTCCTTCGCTATTCGTAGCACCTCGTCTGCGGCCTCGCGCTCCTGCTCGCACAGCCAGCGCCGGAGCTTCGACTCCTTCCAGCTATTGATCCGGGCCAGCAGCCTGCGCAGCTTGTCCTCCTCGACCTCGTCGGTGCTGCGAGCAAATATGAGACGGAGCTGGTCGAGCATGATCTGGACGTCCGCGATCTCCTCGACCACGTTCTCGACGGCTGCGCCCATCTCGGCCCCGGCTTGCGCTCGCTTCACTTTGCAGATGGCCTTTGTGAGCTCGGCCATCTCCTCGACGGCCATGTCGATCTGAGCCGTCTCCCCGAAATGCTGGATGGCCCGGGTCATAATGTTCCGGCGTTCTCTTTCGTCCATCATCTGCGTCCGGCCCTCCTTTCTTCCTGCTTGAAGAAGGCGATCCGCTGCTTCAGCTTGAGATCTGTCTCGCCGGGCTGTCTCTCGAGCCCGTAGTGCCGGGCCTCCTCGTCGATGCTGCGGCTGTGCTCCTGCCGGTGTCGGCGTTCCTCCGTCTGCTCGACGCCCATCTTCACGAGGACGACGATCAGGATGACCAGAGCCACGGCGAAGAAAATGGCGACCGGGATCCAGAGCGGGGCCAGCACCCACAGCCAGCTCCAGTCGATGAAGCCGGTGAGTTTCAGGACGATGAAGGCGATGGCGAGCAGCCCGCAGAAGCCGATCCCGCCGGCGGCGCCGTTGTTGTTTCTGTTCTCATTCATGGTCTTTTTCCTCCTTCTGGTTTTCCGGGCGCATGGGGCACCACTTCGGCGACGTCTTGATCGCCGGCTTTCTTTCTCCCGGCGGGGTGTAGCCTATGAAGGCAGCCAGCCGGGAGCTGCGCTGGCACACTCTGTTGAACGTCTCGAAGGCATCGGGGTGTACGCACATACAGTCCCCGCGTGGGCCCTTCAGGTGGCTGTTGTTCCCGGTCACTTTCGCGTAGCCCGTCACCCGCATGAAATAGCATGAGCGGCAGGTCGGTCTCTCTTTCATCTTCCAGACCTCCCTCCTCTGAGCGCGCAGGCGGTACAGGCCGCACGGAGCTCCGGCTCCGCTGCGAGCGCCTGACGAGCGATCTCGGTCTCCCAGCACTCGGCCCCACACACGGGGCAGGTGGTGAGTTTCCAGTCGTCCCGGCCCGGATCCGGGATATTGTCACGCAGCGGCATGGCAAGGATCCCGCCGTCTCCGGCCTCATGAGGGACGAGTACGCCCGGATCGTCGTCGGGGATCATGTCGTTGAGGATCTCGTCGTACTTGTCGCCGATGGCCTTTTCGGCCGCCTTCCATGCCTCTCCATGGTCTCTGTCCTCCGGCGTTGCTACATGAGCCAGCTCGTGGGCCAGCAGCTCAGGGGCGGCACTGATGGGCGCCTCGGCCGAGATGCAGACGATGGGCGTGCTGCCGTCGTCGGGGAAGATGGTCAGGCCGAAGGCTCTGTTGCCCGACTCGTCGCACAGGTCGGGGACGAACTGCGCATGGTAGTCGATGCCGGGGTAGAGCTCAGCGAAGGCCCGGGCCACGATGGCCGACGGGTCGTTCATGTACGGCGACGCCATGGGGCCGATCTGCTCGTACTGCTTCAGGGCCGTGTAGGTCTGGCGCAGGGCGGCCCGGATCTCGTCTTTCCTGAAGCCGTTGAGCGTTGGGCCGTTGAGGACGAGGTCGAGCAGCTTGTCGCTCCATTCCTCCAGCAGATGCGTCTCGCTCATGTATCGAGCAGCTCCGGGGTCGGCGTCGACCTTCTCCCGGGTGATGGTTTTGTAGTCTTTCATCTGGCGCCTCCTTTGAAAAATCCGGCAGGATCCCGGTGGAGCTCGTCGAGCGTGTCCTTGATGCCTCCGGCGATGCACTCGGCCATGGTAGTCGCCGTCTTGGTCTCTGCGGCTTTGGCTGCCTTCTCGATGGCCGGTCCGATCTCCCATGGCTCGAGGCCGGTGTTTTCGTAGAGGGCGAGGCGCTGCACGAGCTCCTCCTTGGTCGCTGCGCTCCAGTACCCGGTCTTGATGCCGTTGCACCTCTCGTGCGTCATGCGTTCCATGTGATCGCTCCTTTCTGAAGGCCGAGCGGGCCGCAGCCCGCCCGGCCGATGTCTTACTGCATGATGACGACCTTTCCGGCTTGGATCAGGTCGGCGAGGTTGGTGTTGAAATAGTCCGCGATGTTCTTCTTGGCCTCCAGCTTCCAGATCCCGCCGTCGGCCTCAAAAAAGCCGATGCCCTCGTCAGGATCCACGCGCAGCAGGAACTCGCTCTCGGGCTGTTCCACCTCGAGGAAGGTGCGGAAGGGCCGCAGCATGACGCGTGGCTTCACCTCGACCAGAGTATTGAGGGCCACGCCCTGCCGGGCCTCCACGGTCTGCGTGACGCCGTTGTCCTTCGTGCTGACGCTGTTCTCGTCCGTCATCCGGCTCAGCAGGTCGAGCAGGTAGGCCGTGCCCTCGTTGGGGATGAACAGGCTGCGCAGCTCGATCAGAGCGGCCTCGCGGCCACGGAAGCCGGTGCGCAGGCCCGGAGCGTCTGCCTCGGCGCGGTAGAGGATGTTGCGGGAGAAGTCCGGCAGGTAGGTGGTCATGACCTCGACGCTCTTGTAGCTCTTGGCCTGCACCATGATGGTCGTGTCGACCTTCTCCAGCTCGGTGCGGATCAGCTTGCAGACTCCGTCGAGGCCGCTGACGCTGATGGCCTCGGGGCGGTCGACATGGGGCGGGATCCGGGTGAGGTGGCCGTCGGTGTAGGTCTGGCCGCCGATCTCGAAGATCTTGGTCTCCTTCAGGCTGACGATTTTGTCGATCATTTTGGCGAGCATGATGTTGTCCTCCTCGTTTATGAATATTTATGCGGTTATGCGTGAGTGACGAGCTTGAGGAGCTTCGGCTGCTCCTGCTGCGTCCCGTCCATGTTCAGTTGTCCGGGCACCTGCGGCACCATCTCGGCCACGACGAGCTCGCCGTTTCCGTCGCCGGTGACATAGAGCGAGGTGGCGACCGGGTTGGTGGCCGCGAGGGTGCTCTTGGCCGTCACCGAGACTTGGATCTGTCGGCGCTCGTCGTCCGGCGTCAGCTCGATGGTGAGGGTGATCTTGCGCTTGGCGGTGGCCTTGGTGTTGGGGTCGAGGATGTTCTGGATCACCTTGTCCATCTCATAGTCGACGCGCTCCTCGAAGGCGCCACGGGCCATGCGCATGATGCTGTCGCGGTTGTTGGTTTCGTTCATCTGGTTTCTCTCCTTCCTGTCATGCCCCGGGGCCGAGGAGCGTCATCTGCTTCGGCCCTTCGGCGGGATTGTCGGCAGGCACGGCCGCGATCTTGTCGGCGTCCGCTGCGGGCTGCGCCCGGGCCCACACGGCCTCTGTGGCGTCCGAGCGGGTGGCCTTCCTGCGGCCGACCGTCTTGAGGATCCCCATCTGCTTCATCTCGGTGAGGCGCGGGGCCACATAGTTGCGGTTGAAGTACGGGATCTCGCCGGCGGCGACGAGCTCCTCGGTGATCTCGCTGGCGGTCATCTGCCGGCCGCCGAGCGTCTCGAGGATCAGCCGGCAGCGTTTCTCCCTTTTCGGGAGCACGGCGTCATAGCTCTGGCGCCGGGTTTCCTTGGTTGTTCTGTCCATCGGTTTCCTCCTTTCCGATGTTTTTGTGCGGCACTTCGTTCCCCCACGAGTCCCACCCGGGAGCAGTCTCTCGAGCGAAAAGCTCGATCCGAGGCAGGTCGCCCATCAGCTCGACGATCCTGTCTCTGACTTCGTCCGGCTTCTGGCTGTGTCTGCGTAGAGGACTAAATACAAGTTGTCCGACGCTGGCGCTGATCCGCTTCGGCTTGCCTTTCACGGCCAGCAGGCATGGCTCTGTATTGCCTCGCGTCCAGCGTCCGAGCCCGAAAAAGTAGCCCTTTCCGCTGCGGTTTTGCTTCACCCACTGGAAGGCGATGCTCTTATAGGTGAAGCCCCACGCCTCGATCACTTTGAGGGCCTCCTTCATCATGGGGTAGGTCGCCCACATGAACAAAATACAGTTATCGGAAGCAATACCCCCCCCCCCCCC
>OHLV01000097.1_pt1 | contig 59558 bp, 43 predicted proteins | sample 1569221 | NCBI WGS metagenome assembly OHLV01 (sample SAMEA3879521, study PRJEB24766) | human gut metagenome | biome: human-associated habitat; feature: feces | place: USA | collected 1985/1987 | reverse complement strand
ACGCCGTCTGCGTCCCCGCCGAGGCCCTGCTCCAATACACTGTGCCGCAGGACGAGTTCCAGAAGAACACCCTCACCCTCAAGCCCGGCATGGTCTACAACCGCGAAGCGCTGGTGGAGCGGCTCTTCGCCGCCGGATACGTGCGGCGCAGTCAGGTGGACGGCCCGGGACAGTTCAGCGTCCGGGGCGACATCGTGGACATCTACGCCCCCGATATGCGCCAGCCCGCCCGCGTGGAGTACTGGGACGACGAGATAGACTCTCTCGCCTCCTTCGACCTGCTCACCCAGCGGCGGGACGGTGCGCTGGAAAAAATCTATCTTTCCCCCGCCCGTGAGGTGCTGTTCGGCAGCACCGCCGACACGGCGGAGGCCCTCCGCGCCGCCCAGAAGAAAGCCCGGGACAAGCGCCGCACCGCCCTCGAAAAGGCCATGGAAGCCGACCTCGCCCAGCTGGACAGCGGCGTCATGCCCGAGGCCATGGACAAATACTACGGTCTGCGGTACGAGACGCCCGCCACATTGCTGGACCACCTGAGCAGCCCCATCTTCATCCTCGACGAGGTGGGCGGCATCCGGGACGCCCAGAAAGCCACCGAGTTCCGCCGCAGCGAAGAGCTGACCGGCCTGCTCGAGGAGGGCGTCATCTGCCCCGGCCTCGATGTGCTCTACCAGACCATGGACGACCTCGCCATTGCGGCGCAGGACCAGAGCACCCTGCTCTGCGAGAACTTCCTGCGGGGCATGAACGAGTTCAGGCTGAAAGACCTCATCAACGCCGAGGCGTTCGCGGCCCCCAACTGGGGCGGCGACCTCGCTTCCCTGCGGGAAGACCTCGACCCGCTGGTCCAGCAGGGGTACGCCGTGGCCCTTTTCGCCGGCACGCCCAAGGGTGCCGCGGCCCTTACCCGCGATTTGGCTGACAAGGGCTATGCCGTCAGCATGAGCCGGGACGTCCGGCCCGCGAAAGGTCTGGTTCAGGTACTGCCCGGCCACCTCACGGCGGGCTGCACCTTCCCGTTTGCCCGCGTGGCAGTCATCTCGTCCCGGCGTCACGGTCTGGACGACGAGGCCGCCGAAAACAAAAAGCGCAAGAAGAACAAAAACGCCCTGTCCAGCCTCTCGGACATCAAGCCCGGCGACTATGTGGTTCACCAGAGCCACGGCATCGGCATGTATGCGGGCATCCAGCGTCTCGAGGTGCAGGGCGCGATAAAAGATTACCTGAAGATTCAGTACTCCGGCTCCGACGTGCTGTATGTGCCGGTCACTCAGCTCGATCTGCTGAGCCGCTACACCGCCCCCGGCGACGAGGAAAAGGTGAAGCTTGCAAAGCTGGGCGGCACCGAGTGGCAGCGCACCCGCGCCAAGGTCAAAAAGGCCACCGAAGAGATGGCCCAGGAGCTCATCGAGCTCTACGCCCGCCGCCGTCAGGCCACAGGCTACGCCTTCCCCGCCGACGGCGAGTGGCAGAGCGATTTCGAGTCCCGCTTCGAGTACGACGAGACGGACGACCAGCTCACCGCCACCGCCGAGATCAAGAAGGACATGGAAAAGGGCTGGCCTATGGACCGCCTGCTCTGCGGCGACGTGGGCGTCGGCAAAACGGAGGTCGCCTTCCGCGCGGCCTTCAAGTGCGTCATGGGCGGCAAGCAGTGCGCCATTCTGGCCCCCACCACCCTGCTGGCGTGGCAGCACTACAACAGCATCATCTCCCGCATGGAGGCGTTCCCGGTGAAAGTCGGGCTGCTCTCCCGCTTCCGCACCGCCAAGCAGCAGAAAGAGACCCTGCGGGGCCTGCAGGCCGGCAGCGTGGACATCGTCATCGGCACCCACCGCCTCCTCTCCAAGGATGTCCGGTTCCACGACCTGGGCCTTGTCATCATCGACGAGGAGCAGCGTTTCGGCGTCAAGCACAAGGAGAAGCTGAAAGAGAACTTCATCGGCGTGGACATGCTGACCCTCTCGGCCACCCCCATCCCCCGCACCCTGAACATGGCCATGAGCGGCATCCGCGACCTCTCCACCATCGAGCAGCCGCCCATCGAGCGCCAGCCGGTGGAGACGTTCGTGTTGGAATACAATGACGTCATCCTCGCCGAAGCCATGAAGAAGGAGCTGGCCCGGGGCGGTCAGGTCTACTACCTGCACAACCGGGTGGACAACATCGAGTCCTGCGCCGCCCATGTCAGCCAGATGGTGCCGGGAGCGCGGGTGGGCATCGCCCACGGCAAGATGACCGAGGAAGAGCTGAACCCTGTCTGGCAGCATCTGCTGAACGGCGAGATCGACATCCTCGTCTGCACCACCCTCATCGAGACGGGCATTGATGTGCGCAACTGCAACACCCTCATCATCGAGGACGCCGACCGGATGGGTCTGGCCCAGCTGTACCAGATCCGGGGCCGGGTGGGCCGCTCGGGCCGGAAAGCCTACGCCTACTTCACCTTCCGGCGGGACAAGACCCTCACCGACATCGCCCAGAAGCGGCTTTCCGCCATCCGGGAGTTCACGGCCTTCGGCTCCGGCTTCCGCATCGCCATGCGCGACTTACAAATTCGCGGCGCGGGCAGTCTGCTGGGCCACAGCCAGCACGGCCACATGGAGGCCGTGGGCTATGACCTTTACGTCAAGATGCTGGGTCAGGCCATCGCCCGGGCCAAGGGCGAGCCCATCCAGCGGGACAAGAGCGAATGCCTCGTGGACCTGCGGGTGGACGCCTTCATCCCGGAGAAGTATATCGCCGACGGCCCGGGCCGCATCGAGGCCTACAAGCGCATTGCCGCCATCCAGACCCCCGAGGACGCCGCCGACGTGCTGGACGAACTCATCGACCGCTACGGCGACCCGCCGCCCTCTGTCAGCGACCTCGTGAACGTCTCGCTGGTGCGGGTCCAGGCTGCCGCCGTGGGCGTCTACGAAGTCACCCAGAAGAAGGATACCCTGCTGTTACAGGTGGAGACGCTGGACGTGGCCATGATACGCGGCCTGCTCATCGCTTTCAATGGCCGGGTGACAGCAGGAGCCGGCACCAAGCCCTACCTCTCGGTGGCTCTCCAACCCGACGAAAAGCCGCTGGAACTGCTGCAAAGCATCCTCAAGGCGATGGCCGACATCCTTGCTGCCCCGCCGGAAGAAAACACCGGCAAAAAATAAATTTCACTAGGAGTACACTTATGAAGAAGAAACTCATCGCGCTCGTCTGCGCCCTCGCTCTGGCCGTCGGCCTCGTGGGCTGCAGCCTCTCCACCCCGGATTCCGTAGGCACCATCGGTAACGTGGACATCTCTTCCGGCCTCTATCTGCTGGCCCAGTTCGATGCCTACCAGACCGCCGCCGACCTCGCTTCCGACGACCAGGACGCCACCAAGGTGTCCAGCTTCCTCAAGGCCACCATCACCGTCGATGACGCCACCGGCGAGACCGCCGTGGTCAGCGACTATGTGGCCCAGAAGACCCTCGAGAACCTCGAGTCCTACGCCGCCATCGAGACCCGTTTCGATGAGCTGGGCGGCGTTCTGACCCTCGACGAGGAGACCCAGGCCGACAGCTACGCCTCCCAGCTGATGGAGCAGAACGGCGACCTCTACAAGGCCAACGGCATCGGCCTCGACACCCTCAAGCGGTTCGAGCGCATCCTCATCAAGAGCAACGACCTGCTCGAGATGTGCTACGGCACCGACGGCGAGACCCCCGTCTCCGACGCAGAGCTGACCAGCCACCTCGAGGACGAGATGGTCTACATCCGCTATGTGGTCGTGCCGCTCTACAACACCAGCACCTTCGCTTTTGCCGATGACGCCCAGCGCACCCAGATGCTCGAGCTGGCTCAGACCGCCGCCGAGAGCTGCAACGCTGCCATCCCCGATGGGGCCAGCGCCCAGACCTCCGCTTTCAGCGCCGCCGTCGCCGCCGCCCTGCCCGACATCTACGCGGTGCTGGACGGTGAGCCCTCTTCCGACGCGTCTTCCCTCTCCACTGCCCTGCTGGGTTCTGACAACATCGATTCCACCTTCTCCGAGGAAGGCACCGCCGACGTCGTCCGCGCCCTCAAGCCCGGCGAGGCCGCCGCCGTGCAGTATTCCAGCTATGGGCTGATGATGCTCGTCCGTCTCGACCCGCTGGACGCTGACACGCTGGACAGCCTCCGCGCACAGGCCCTCTCCGACATGAAGAGCGGCGAGCTGCAGGACAGCCTTCAGTCCTATGGCGCCCAGCTGCCCCACGCTCTGGATTCTGCCGCCATGAAGAAGATGCCGGCTTCCAAAATCAAGAACAAGCAGTAATTTTCCTCAAAAATAATACAAAAGCTCCGGGGATCTGTTGATTCCCGGAGCTTTTCTGTTCTCATACTGCTTTTCAGATCCCGCTTCGGCCTTCTCAGGCTGTGGCGGGCGGCCCGACATTTTCTAACGCATTCTGATGCTATCCGACGTTTTTATCCATTCTCTCGAAAACAATGCAGATGCATCATTTTTCTTATATTTCGGCGTTATTTTCGCCTTCTAGAGCATCTCAGAATGGGCAGTTTTTGCGTTTTTGAGTTCCCATAATTTTCCAGTTCATGCCTCTTCGACTGGTCTGCACCTCGATTATAGAGGAATCGCTCTCCAATGTCAATAGCCCAGCGCCTATAAAAAGCCCAAGGGCGAGGTCCCTTGCGGAACCTCGCCCTCAGACTATGTGAGATAAATCACTACATGCGCGAACATATAATGTTTATCATTACAGGCCGTGTGCCTGTAATACCTGTTTTATAGCAATTCAACTTTTTAACGCAACAGCAGCAGCGTTGAATTGCATATCGCAAACATGCTGTTATCCTGAACATTTTCATATACAAGGACTTCGTGGTCTGCCTCGATGGGTTCAGTATAGTGCATTTTTACAGGATTGTCAATATATGGTATTATTTTCGACATTTTAGCCAATCAGGAGCCGTGAAAAACAGCAAAATGCTCTGCCTGCACAGGGACAGATGGCCGAGAGCCCGTTCATCCTTTTACTGCCTTTTCAAACTCCGCTTCCAGCGCCTCGTTGACGGCGCGGACGGCGGCGGCATCGGGCTTGATGGCCGTGCGGTCGTAGGTGAACAGGCCGTTCACCTCGTCCTCCACATCGGTCAGCTGGGTGTACACCAGCGCCGACAGGCCCTTTTTCAGCTGCGGGAGCACCGTCTTGCGCTGCAAATCGCAGTAGCGCTCGGTCAGCTCTGCCCGGCTTCTGGCCGTGCCGTAGCCGTAGGTCTTCCGGGGCGGCTCATGGCCGGGCATGGGCCATGCAATGCCGCCGTACTCGCTGAGGGCCACCGTGCGCACGTTCGGGCGGATGCGGAGCGGATAGAAGTAGTTGTGGATGGAGTGCACATCTCCCCCGCCCCGGTCGAACCAGCCGCTGGCCTCGTCCACCAAACGGGATGGGTCGAGGGCGCGGAGGGTCTCGGTGGCTTTCCGCGCATCGAACTGCCCCCACCCCTCGTTGAACGGCACCCAGCACCCGATGCAGGGGTGCCGACCCAATGTGGCTACCGTGTCGGCCAGCTCCCGGGCGTACTCCTCCCGGCTGTGGGCGCTGCCCCGGCCCAGAAAGCCCCACAGCAGCTTCCCGTCCGGGGCGCGGCGCATCAGGGGCTGTAAGGCGTTGGTCAGGTAGGTGACGTACCACATCGGGTAGGCCCCGCCGCCGTTGACCATATCCTGCCAGACGATGATGCCCAGCTTATCGCAGTGGTAGTACCAGCGCTCCGGCTCGATTTTTGCGTGCTTGCGCAGCAGGTTGAAGCCCAGCTCCCGCACGGTGTGCAGTTCGTGCTCTACGGCGGCGTCGGAGGGCGGGGTGTAGAGGCCGTCGGGCCAATAGCCCTGGTCCAGCAGGCCGTTGAGCAGGATGGGCCTGCCGTTCAGAAAAAACCGCCGGATGCCCTTTGCATCCTCTTTGCACTCCCACTTGCGGAGAGCGAAATAGCTGTGGACGGTGTCGAAGCCCTCTTCTTCGCCCTGGGTCGTGCCGACCGTCAAATCGTAGAGGAAGGGGCTGTCGGGGCTCCACGGGAAGAAATGCTCTTCGGCGATGTTCAGGGTCACTTCGCCGTCCCGGTCGGCCTCGTCGCTGCCCCAGTCCTCGGCGATGGTCACGCCGCCGGCCCGCACCACGGCCCAGAGGTTCACCGCGCCGCCGGGCTTCGAGGTATGGACTTTCACCGTCACGGTCCGGGCGTCGTAGTCCGGGGTGACGGTCAACGTATCAATGTGATTTTCCGGCACCCGCTCCAGCCAGACCGTCTGCCAGATGCCGCTCTGGGCCGGGTAGAACATCCCGCCGGGCCGGAGGGTCTGCTTGCCTCTCGCCTGCGTTCCGGTGCCGGTGGGGTCCTGCACAGCCACCCAGAGGGTGTTGCGGCCCTGCGGGCGGAGCAGGTCGGTGATGTCCAGCGTGAAGGGCCAGTAGCCGCCCCGGTGTCCCCCGGCCAGACGGCCATTGACCTCCACCGCGCAGGCGTAGTCCACAGCCCCGAAGTGGAGCAGGACGCGCCCGCCCTCCCCCGCCGGGGACGTGAAGGTGCGGTGGTAGTGGAGCCACTGGCCGGGCTGCAGCGTCCGGCCCACGCCGGAGGCTTTCGCCTCGGGCGAATAGGGTACGAGGATAGCGCCGTCCCACTTTGCCGGGAACTCCGAGCTCTGGGTGATGGCGTAGTCCCACGGGCCGTTCAGGTTGACGTAGCTGTCCCGGCGCATGCTCGGGCGGGGATATTCGGGGAGCGGATGCATTTTAGTACCTCTTTTTCATAAGCTAGTCCGATTTGGCTCTCCTGAAACAGGAGAGCCGGCGAGCGTCAGCGGGACTGAGAGATTTTATAGGCTGCGGCCAGCTTTTCCAGTGCGGGCAGGCTGCGCTTCACCTTCTCGGTGTCGATGCAGTAGGCAAAGCGGACATAGCCCTTGACGCCGAAGGTGTCGCTGGGGACCAGCAGCAGATCGAACTCCCGGGCCTTGAGGCAGAAGGCGTTGGCGTCCTCTTCCAGCGCCTTCGGGAAGATATAAAATGTGCCGCCGGGGCGCTCCACCTCAAAGCCCAGCTCGGTGAGCTTATCGTACAGCAGGTTCATGTTCGTCTCGTAGACGGACAGATCGCTGGTGACGTCGAGGCACTCGGCAGTGGCTTTCTGGATGATGCTGGGCGGGCAGTTGTGGCCGGTGAAGCGGGAGATCTGGGCCATCATGTCCACCAGCACGTCTTCGCCCTCGCAGCCGGGCCGGACGGCCACATAGCCCAGACGTTCGCCGGGCAGGCTCAGGCTCTTGGAGAAGGAGAAGCAGGTCAGGGTGTGGGGGTAGAACGCTGCCGGATACGGCACCTTTTTGCCGTCGAAGGCGATGTCGCGGTAGGGCTCGTCGCTGACGAGGAAGATGTTGTGGCCGAAAGTCTTGCTCTTTTCGGTCAGGATGTCGGCCAGACGGCTCAGGGTCTCGGCGGAGTAGACGACGCCGGTGGGGTTGTTCGGGGTGTTGATGAGGACGCAGGCGACGTTCTCGGTCAGCATCTCTTCAAAGGCGTCGAGATTCGGCTGGAACGCCGGTGCCTGAGGCGGCACGACCTTGAGCACAGCGCCGGTCCCCTCCACATAGGGGCCGTACTCGGGGAAGTAGGGGGCGAAGGTCAGCACCTCGTCGCCGGGCTTGGTCACAGCGCGGACGGCGTGGGCGATAGCGCCCGCCGCACCGGTGGTGGGGAAAATATCCTTCTGCTCATAGGGCAGGCCGAAGGTCTTTGCCAGATGGGCCGCCACGGCGGTGCGGAAGCCCGGGTCGCCCTGACTGGGGCAGTAGCCGTGGAGGGCGACAGGCTCTTCCTTGGCCAGCAGGGTCTGCGTGGCTTTGGTGAACTTGTCCGGGCAGGGGACGCTGGGGTTGCCCAGCGAGTAGTCGAACACGTTCTCACAGCCTATCTCGGCGGCGCGCTGTTTGCCGTACATGAAAGTCTCGCGGATGACGCTCTTGTGGCCCAGCATGGCGCGGTAAGTCTCGTTCAGCATAATACGTTCCCTCTTTTTCTTATTGATCCTCTTCCGGCAGAGCGGAGGCATAGCTCTGCTCCACCTTCACCATACAGCAGTATCCCGGGTCCTGCTCCTTGACGAAATTGCACATCTCGGCCAGCCGCGCGTCCTTGTCGCCGGTGTAGCCCGCCGGGAACACGAGGTCGAACAGCACGTTGGTGTGGCTGTCCCCCGGCACGATGCGCAGGTCATGGATGGACAGGCGAGGGTCCATCTGGCGGGCTTTTTCCATCAAACGGCTCCGCAGGATGCCTACGGCGGCGTCCGACGTCACGATGGGGTCGTAGTGGATGGTGACCTGTAAGTGGTCTTTTTTCAGAAAATCCCGCTCGATGTTGTCAATGATGTCGTGGGCTTCCAGCGGGTCGGCCTCGGCAGGGAACTCGATGTGGAGCGAGGCGAACTGATGCCCCGGGCCGTAGTCGTGGACCATCAGATCGTGGACGCCCAGCACCCCCGGGTAGCTCATGACGGTGTGCTCGATGTGCTCCACCAGCTCCGGCGAGGGGCTCTCGCCCAGCAGGGGGCTGAGGGTGTCCATCATAAGCCCCCAGCCCGACCAGAGGATGAACGCCGCCACGGCCACGCCCATGAGGCCGTCCAGCACGTCCCAGCCCGTCAGGTGGGAGAGAACGGTGGACAGGAGCACGGCGCTGGTGGTCAGCACATCGTTCCGGCTGTCGGCGGCGGTGGCCATCAGAGTCTCGGAGTTGATGCGCTGGCCGATGGTCTTGTTGAAGCGGCTCATCCAGAGCTTGACGCCGATGGACGCCGCCAGCACCCCCACACTGAGCCAGCTGAACACCACTGCCGTCGGATGGAGCACTTTGAGCACGGATTCTTTCAGCAGCGAAAGTCCGATGGCGAGGATGGTGACGCAGACCACGAGGCCCGCCAGATATTCGTACCGGGCGTGGCCGTAGGGGTGCTTTTCGTCCGGGCCTTTGGCTGCCAGACGGAAGCCCACGAGACTCACCACGTTGGACGAGGCGTCCGAAAGGTTGTTCAGGGCGTCGGCCATGATGGCGATGGAGCCGAACAGCGTCCCCGCCGCCAGCTTGCCCAGACAGAGCAGGAGATTGCAGGCCATGCCCACGAGGCTGGCCAGATTGCCGTAGGCCGTGCGGACGGCGGCGTTCTTGGTATCGTCCGGGTGCCGGACGAACAGGCGGATGAGCAGTTGTGTCATAAAATTCCCTCTCAGCAGGTATTTCGATGCTACCAGTATAGCACTGCACTTTATGGTTTTGAAGTATTTCGGTAAAATTTTTCGGGTATGCAAAGCCCCCGGCGGGGAAGTTCCCTGCCGGGGGCGGCGTTTTTGGGGCCAAGCGCTCCTTACTTATCGGAAGGCTTGCTCAAGTCGATGCTGCGGATGATCTTGCGCACGGGCAGCACGCTCTTGGCGTTCATGGACAGCTCGTCCACGCCCATCCGCAGGAACGTCTCGGTGAGGGCAGTGTCTGCGCCCAGCTCGCCGCAGATGCCCACCCAGATGCCGTGGCGGTGGCCCGCGTCGATGGTCATCTTGATGGCCCGGAGCACAGCGGGGTGGTGCGGGTTGAAGAAGGGCTCCAGCTTTGCGTTCTGGCGGTCCAGAGCGCAGGTGTACTGGGTCAGATCGTTGGTGCCGATGGAGAAGAAGTCACACTCCTCGGCCAGCTCGTCGGCGATGAGGACAGCGGCGGGCGTCTCGATCATGGTGCCGACTTCCAGCTTCTCGTCGAACTTCTTGCCCTCAGCCCGCAGTTCCGCGCGGCACTCATCCAGCACGGCCTTGGCGTCCTGCAGCTCCCGCAGGCTGGTGATCATGGGGAACATGACGCTCATGTTGCCGTAAGCGGAAGCGCGGAGCAGGGCGCGCAGCTGGGTCTTGAAGAAGTCCTTCCGGGTCAGGCAGATGCGGATGGCGCGGTAGCCCAGCGCGGGGTTTTCCTCGTGGTCGAGCTTCATGTAGTCCACAGTCTTGTCTGCGCCGATGTCGCAGGTGCGGACGACCACCTTGCGGGGTGCAAGGCTCTCGAGCACCTGCTTGTATGCCTCAAACTGGTAGTCCTCCGTCGGGAAGTCCTTGCAGTTGAGGTAGACGAACTCGGTGCGGAAGAGGCCGACGCCGTCGGCGTCGTTCTGCTGCACAGCGCCCACGTCGCTCATGCCGCCGATGTTGGCAAAAACGTTGATGGTCTTGCCGTCGAGGGTGGTGTTGGACTTTCCCTTCAGCTCCTGCAGCAGGGCCTGCTTTTTCTGGTCTTCCTGCTGGCGCTTTTTCAGGCTCTTGAGCAGGTCGGGGGTGGGGTCAACGTAGACACAGGCGTTGTAGCCGTCCACGACCGCCATCCTGCCGTCCCAGTCGTCCTGGATGACCTTGCACTGGATAAGGGCGGGGATGTTCATGCTGCGGGCGAGGATGGCGGTGTGGCTGTTGGAGCTGCCCTCCCGGGTGATGAAGCCCAGCAGCAGGCTCTTGTCCATGCGGACCGTCTCGGACGGGGCCAGGTCCTCGGCCACGAGGATGCTGGGCTCCGTCCCCTGCAAAGTAGCGTTGTCCACGCCCTGCAGGATGTCGAGGATGGCCTGTGCAATGTCGATGACGTCGGCGCTGCGGGCCTGCAAATAGGGGTCATCCATGGCGGCGAAGACGGCGGCCTGATTGTCGCCGGCGGTCTTGACGGCGTACTCAGCGCACTTGTGCTGGCCGTTGATGATCTCCTTGATGGCGTCCACGAAGTCGTCGTCATCCAGCATCATGGCGTGGATGTTGAACACCTCGGCGATGTCCTCGCCGGCCTCGGCCAGAGCCTTCTCGTACAGAGCGGTCTGCTGGTCGATGGCCTTGGCGCGGGCGTCCTCAAAACGGGCCACTTCAGCGGCGGTGTCGGCCACTTCGGCGGCAGAGATGACGGTATCTTTTTTCTTATAGATCTTCAGCTTTCCGATGGCAATGCCATTCAGGATGCTTCTACCGGTACCTACCTGCATCGCAATTTCTCCTTATTCTTGCTGTTTTGTGTTCCGTAACAAAAAGCCCCCGCAGGACATTCCCCGCAAGGGCTTCTCATCACGCTGGGCGATCAGACGTTCTCGCTCAGGAATTTCTGGATAGCTTCGGCGCAGGCGGCTTCGTCATCGCCCTCCACCTTGATGGTGACGGTGTCGCCCTGCTTGACGCCCATGCCCATCAGGGCCATCAGCTTGCGCAGGTCGCAGGTCTTGCCGCCCTTTTCGAGGGTGGCGGTGCTGGCAAAGCCCTTGGCCACCTTGACGAGCAGACCGGCGGGACGGGCATGGATGCCGCAGGCATCCTTAACGGTATACTGGAATTCCTTCATGATCATTTTCTCCTTACTTCATCCGGTCCTCCTGGGCAGCTCACCCTGCCCCTCGGGACGCAGCACTCGAACCTTCCGGCTGCTGGATGTCTACCTTTATTATAAACCTTGGTCGTTCTTTTTTCACCCTTTCATATTGCCGATTTTTTATCAAAAATTTTAGTAACATTGAACAGAATCTTTCTGCAAAAATACCACTACTGCACAATTTTTCTGTTTTATCGCACTTTTTTGTACAGAATGACGGTTATTCGACGGGGTATCCCTCGGCGTCCAGCGGCAGGTCGGTGTACTGCACGGGCTGCTCCTGTGCAGCGTCCGGCTCGCCGGAAGTCTGCTGGGCCTGACCCTCTGCGCCCAGCTCGCCGTCGTGGCGCTCTCCCCAGTCGCCGCCGAAATCTTCGCCCGAGGTCTGCTGGGCCTGACCCTCCGCGCCCAGCTCGCCGTCATGGCGCTCTCCCCAGTCGCCGCTGAAATCCTCGCCCGAGGTCTGCTGGGTCTGCCCCTCCGCGCCCAGCTCGCCGTCGTGGCGCTCTCCCCAGTCGCCGCTGAAGTCCTCGCCCGAGGTCTGCTGGGCCTGACCCTCCGCGCCCAGCTCGCCGTCGTGGCGCTCTCCCCAGTCGCCGCTGAAATCTTCGCCGGACACCTGTTCGGCCTCCTGCAGGGCCATCGCGGTCTGGGCGTCTTTCAGCCCGGTGACGGTGCCGGAGGGCTTTTCCAACAGATACGCACCCACGGCCTTTTTCTTGTAGACCAGCAGCACGCCGTAGCTGCTCACATCGCCCCGGCTGGCCGCCGGGATGAGCGCTGTCCACTTCTCCACCGTCTTGCCCTTGTAGCGGGCCAGGTCCATGCCGCTCTGCTGCACCACCCCGTTAAAGGCCGAAAAGCTGTCGTCCCACTTGCGGGGGATCTTGACCTTATCGGCGGTGATGGACGCGCCGTCCACGTCCAGCCCGTAGCCCGTGAACCAGGTCTGGATGTCCTGCGCACTCTCGATTTTATTGCTTGCCGCCGCGACAGCCACCGAGCGGGTGCTGATGTACCGCCCCAGCATGGCGCTGAACACCACCAGCGCACAGCACATCGCCCCCACGCCCAGCTTCTTGACGCTTGCCTTACTCAGTGTGACCACAAACATACCCTTGCCTCCCACCCATTCAGATTTGTCCGTACAGCATATGCGGGAGGCGGCGGTATCATGCAAAAACGGGACTGCCTTCCAGCAGTCCCGTCTCGTTTTTCTGATTCACTTTCCAGTGGCAGGCGTCTGGCGATAGATGCCCAGGCTGTTGTCCGGCATTGGCATCTCCACCCGGGAGGCGCGGTCGTTCACGGCCGCCATCATCGCGGCCATTGCGGCCAGCACCACGGCAATGATGAGCCACTTTACAAAATTCGGCAGTTTTTTCATTTGTTACATCCTCAGTTGGTTTTCGGTCGGCAGAGGGTGCGGGCGCGGGCCAGCAGTTCCGCCGCCTCCGGCCCGGAAAGCTGTTTCACCCACGCCGGGCGCTCTGCTGCGCCCGGGCCGGTGCTGTCAGCTTCCGCAAAGCTGGCAAGGCCGGTATCGGTGCGGTCATTCCATGCGATAAAGCCTTCCGGCGCGATGTGGGCGCCGAGGCGGCAGTCCAGCACCGCCGTCTTGCCCTCGGGACGCCACGGACGCCCCAGATAGACACTGCCCGGCGGGCAGTCGGAGATGAAATCGCAGTTCCAGAACACAAAGCCCAGCCCGTCTGCCCTGCCCGAAGGAGCTGTGACATAGCTGTGGGGGATGTGGTTGTCCACCGTGCGGATGACGCAGTTTTCGAAGAGGGCGTCGCCGCCGCCGAAGATGAAATCAATGTCGCCCGCGATCTCGCAGTCGGTGTAGTACTGGGCGGTCGGTTTGCGGGGCGCAAGACCGCGCGGGCCGAGAAAGCCGTCCTTCTCCCGCTCCTTTTCGGGCAGCGGGGCGCAGAAGAGCGTGTCCTGACTGCCCAGCAGCTTGACCCGGCGGAACACCGCCCGGGTGCTGTCCACATAGGCCGCGACGGCCTGCCCGGCTTTCGCGCCCGGGCCGGCGTCGTTTTCGATCGTCATGTCCTCCACGCAGAGCGTTTCGCCGCTGAAAAAGGCGGTGTAGCTGCGGAAGGTATGGGTGGGCCGTCCGTCCTTGTGGGGCAGCTTGCCGCCGTCGCCCCACACGAGTTTTGTCTTATCTGCACCCGCCCCCCGCAGGGTGATGCAGCGCTTTTCGCAGACCAGCTTTTCCCGGTAAATGCCGGGGCCGACCTGCACCAGTGCTTCCTCCTCATAGGGTACGGCCAGCACCGCCTCCGCGATGGACGCGAAGTCTCCGCTGCCGTCCTGTGCAACTGTAACTGTCAGCATATATGTTTCTCCTATGATCGTTCCAGATACTGACAAGTATACCCTCTCGCCGCCCAAAAAGCAACTCAGCTGTTTTCGAGCCGGAGGACAGCGGCGGTAATGTCGTCGGGACGGCCCCGCTGGACGGCCCGGGCGCGGGCGGCTTCCACCAGTTTTTTCGCCAGAACGTCGGGCTGTTCTGCCTTGGCAGCGGAGAGTTCCAGCTGCTGCATCACCCAGCCGGGGCCGTCCACCAGGAGACCGTCCGACACCAGCACCACATAGTCCCCCGCCGCCAGATGCACCACCCGGCTCTGTCCGCTGACGCCGCCGAGGATGCCCATCGGCAGGCTGGCTTCGCCCACAGCCCGGGCCTTTCCCCCATGCACGAGGAAGCCCGGGGCCGCACCGGCCTTGAAGAGCCGGGCTGTGCCGGTATAGAGGTCTACGCTCACGAGGTCGAGGGTCGCGCCGCTCTCCTCGTCGCTCTTGAGGGCCAGCGCCACGTTCACGAGCCGGGCCGCAAGCTCTGCGGTAAAGCCCGCTTTGAGCAGGCGTGCCGTCAGCTCTGCGGCGAGGCTGCCGTCTACTGCCGCCGGGCGTCCGGTCCCCATGCCGTCGCAGAGTATCATCTGGGCCGCTGCCGCACTGCAGAACTGCTGGACCGCGTCGCCGGAGATCTCGCCCCGCGCCGCCGCGCCCGCCGCCCCGAATACGGCCCGGAGCAGGGGCTTTTCGGCAAAGAGCAGGGTGGTCATCCCCTTGCAGGAGAGCACCTGCGGCGGCTCGAGGCTGCGGCGGCAGATGCGCCCCACCTCCCCGGCCAGAGCGGCCAGCTCTTTTTCATTGAAGCGGGTGCGGGGCAGCGTCACCGCCGCCCGGGTGCGGCCCAAATCATCCAGCGTCACAGCACATTCCAGCGGCGGCGTCCCCAGCTGAGCGAACAGCGCCGACACCCGGCCAGACTTGTAGGGCTCCGGGCTTCCGGGACGCCCCAGCTGTTCGCTGAGGACGCCCAGTGCATCGGCCACGGCGCTGTACTGCTCCGTGAGGGCCGTCCGCATGGCCTCGGAGTGGACGCGGGCCTCCCGGCGGCTGCGGTAGAGTGCAAACGCCTTGTCCCCCGCCGCGCAGAGCGCCGCCGGGTGGATGCACCGTGCCAGCTGACCGGGCAGAAGCGCCGCTTCCAGATGGCCTTTTTCTTCCAGAATGGGGCGCAGGGCCTCCATTCCTTCCAGCGTGGAGGCGTGCTCCTGCTTCCAGCAGACTTCCCGCCGTCCGCAGTTGGCGCAGAGGCCGTCGTGGATGTTGTCGATGACCCAGCGGAACCCCTCGCACCGGCGTGGAAAAGCGTCGTACACCTCGTTCACCGTCTCCGCCAGCGAGGAGAGGCTTTCGGCCACCGCTTCCAGCCGGGTCGCGGCGGCAGAGAGGCGCGGCCGCTCGTCGCCGGGCGGGTCGTCCTCTTTGAGGGCGGGCATCAGCCAGCCCGCAGGCAGCAGGGCGCAGAGCCCCGCACCCGCCCCGGCACTGAGCAGAAAGCTGAACGCCCCCGCCAGCGGCTGGATGCAGAGCACCCCCGCCACGCAGCCGCCCGCATAGGCCGCAAGCCCCTCCACCCGTCGCGCCGGGGCAAGCACCGCCGCAGCGGCACACCCACAGGCAAGCCCGGCGGCGGCAGGCGCAAGGGCAGGGTCTGACGCGGCCAGAGCCGCACCCGTCACCCCGCTGAAGGCCAATGCCTCCAGCGGCAGGCCCTTGCAGCAGAGGGCCAGCTCTGCCGCCGCGCAGACCATCACCCCGGGCAGGAAGAAGCCAAAGCTCATCCCGCCCAGTGCGGCGGCCACAGCGGCAGACAGGATCAGGCTGCCCATGCCCGGCTTTTCGGGCGGGAAGCGCCGCAGGCCGTACCCCGCCGCCGCTGCCAGCAGGGCGTCGCCGCCGCAGAACAGGATGGTCTGAACGCCGTTTTCCTCCCCCGCCGCGAAGCAGACTGCGCTTCCCACCAGTGTGCCGCAGCCAGCCGCCACCGCCGGGACGAATCGGCCGGGCCAGAGCCACCGTGCCGCTACCGCCGCGCCCAGTGCGCAGAGCAGGCAGACGCTCTCCACGGTCAGCGTGCCGAAGCTCCGGGCCAGCACCCCCAGTGCGGCCCCGGCAGCCCCCACGGCGAAGCAGTCCTCCGCAAAGCCCAGCGTCAGCCCCAGCCCGAAAGGCATCAGCGCACCGTACAGCACGGCCCAGCCTCCGGCCAGCCCCAGCAGGAACGCGCTCCCCTGCCGCAGGGCGGGCCGCACTGCCGCCCGCGCCCGGAGCGCACCGTTCACCCGCTTTTTCCCGTCCGTGAGCTGTATCGTCCGAAAAGATACCTGCATGAAAAAATCCCCGCTTTCCGGCGGGGATCTTTTGCAATATCACGCTGTGCTGTTCTGTTTCCCGCGCCTTCTGCGTATACTGTAGCGCAGGGCGCGCGCAGTTTTTGGCGGGGTGATGGGATGGGATAAAATCTCAGCAGAAGTAGTGCGCTTCGCCAAAAAGCGGCTCAGCCATTCAGCTTCTCGATAGCGGCCTTCACCCGCTCGAGGGTCGTTTCGCGGCCCATCATGCAGGCGAGGTCGGTGCCGCCGCCGGGGGTGCGCTGCTTGCCGGAGAGGGCGATGCCCAGCGGGTAGAGCAGCCAGCCATTCTTCTTGCCCAGCTCCTCGGCCTTGGCCTTGCAGGCGTCGAAGACGGTGTCACGGTCATTGAAGTCCAGTGCCTCGTCGCTCAGCACGGGCAGCAGGGCTTCCAGCGCCTCCTTTGCGGACTCAGGGGTGGTCTTCTGCTTCTTGTTGGCGTAGAGGCTCACGTCATACGCGGGCATGGCGTCGAAGAAATCCAGCTGCTCGGGGATCTCGCCCAGGACCTCGCAGCGGGGCTGCAGGTTTGCACAGAGCAGCTTCTTGTTGATGGGGGTATGGACGGCGCTGTCGATCCAGGGCTCAGCTTTGGCGAGGAACTCCTCGGGGGACAGGCGGCGGATATACTCGGCGTTGATGGCCCGCAGCTTGAGAGGGTCGAAGATGGCGGGAGACTTGGAGATGCCGTCCGGCGTCCAAATCTTGACCAGATCCGCCAGAGAGAAGATCTCCTGCTCGGCGTACTCGCCCTTGGGGCTCCAGCCCAGCAGGCAGATGTAGTTCAGGATAGCCTCGGTCAGGTAGCCCTTTGCAACGAGATCCTGATAGCTGGCGTCGCCGTTTCGCTTGGACAGCTTGTTCTGAGCGTCCTTCATGACCGGCGGGCAGTGGATGTAGTTGGGGATGTTCCAGCCGAAGGCCTGGTACAGCAGGTTATACTTCGGGGTGGAGGAAAGATACTCGCTGCCGCGGATGACGTGGGTGATGCCCATGAGGTGGTCGTCCACGACATTTGCGAAGTTGTAGGTGGGCATACCGTCGGTCTTGATGAGGATCTGGTCGTCCATCTCGCTGTTGTTGACCTCGATGTGGCCGTAGACCATATCGTCGAAGCCGGTCACGCCCTCGCGGGGGATCTTCTGGCGGATGACGTAAGGCTCACCGGCGGCAAGGCGCTTTTCCACCTCCTCCCTGGGCAGGTCGCGGCAGCAGCCATCGTAGTGGGTCATCTCACCGTGGGCGCGCTGCTCGGCGTGGAGGGCTTCCAGACGCTCCTCGGTGCAGAAGCAGTAATAGGCCTTGCCCTCAGCCACCAGCTGCTCGGCATACTGCTTGAACATGCCCATGCGCTCGCTCTGGACGTAGGGGCCGACGGGGCCGCCGATGTCCGGGCCTTCGTCCCACAGCAGGCCGGTCTCCCGCAGGGTGTTGTAGATGACATCCACAGCGCCCTCCACGTAGCGGCCCTGGTCGGTGTCCTCGATGCGGAGGATGAAGGTGCCGTCATCGTGCTTGGCCATCAGGTAGGTGTACAGGGCCGTGCGCAGGTTGCCAACGTGCATATAACCCGTAGGCGAGGGAGCAAAACGGGTGCGGATATGATTGTTCGGCATAATGATTTCTCCTTTTATCGCAATTTTCAAAAATAGTGCCTATCAAAACAGCATATTTGCGATATGCAGTTTGCGGATGTTGCTTGTGCATTAAAAACGCAAACTGCTATAATCTGTCATCGGCAAATGAATTGCAAATATCTCTGCCTAAGTTTACCCTCTCCGGCCCTGTTTGTCAACGGAGACAGCAAAGAGGAGCAGTCTTGGACGCCACTCTTTGCTTTTTTGAGAAGTTTTTGTCGAATCTGCCCGTTTAGATTGACGAATGACTCAACTTTTTGTATACTGAACAGGAACAAGTTGACAGAATTTTCCTGTTTTTCCTGCACAGGAACATTTTTTGCGTTGTGTCGGCGTAAAAGATGCTCATTCTGCCATCTTTCTGGACACACTGAAAAGGAGAAATGAATATGAAAACAACTGGCATCGTTCGGGGCATCGATTCTCTGGGCCGCATCGTCCTCCCCAAGGAGCTGCGCACCAATATGCACATCGACAAGGACTCGAAGCTCGAGATCTTCGTGGAGGGCGATCAGATTATCCTCAAAAAGCACCGTCCCGCCGGCAGCTGCGATTTCTGCGGTGAGCTGGCGGCCGACATGGCCCAGTATGAGGGTTACTGCATCTGCCCCGCCTGCCGGGCCAAAATCGCCGCGCTGTAAACGGAAAAGGAGAATCACATGAGTCAGATGATCGACTTCACCCTGCCTTCCTGCGTACCGGGCCGGACGCTCCATGCATTCCGCTGTGTGCCGGAGGGTGAGGTGCGGGCCATCCTGCAGCTCTCCCACGGCATGGTGGAGTTCATCGACCGGTACAAGCCTCTGGCCGGGTATCTGGCCGCCCGGGGCATCCTCGTCACCGGCCACGACCATCTGGGCCACGGCGGCTCCATCCGCACCAGGGCGGATTACGGCTATTTCGCCCAGCCCGACGGCAACCGCGCCGTCCTCGACGACCTCCACGCTGTCACTGCGCTGACGAAGCGGCTCTATCCCGGCGTCCCCTATTTTCTGCTGGGCCACAGCATGGGCTCGTTCTACGCCCGGCAGTACCTTTGCGAGTGGGGCGGTGAGCTTGACGGAGCCATCATCATGGGTACCGGCTTCCAGCCCAAAGCGCTGGTCGCCACGGCCCGGGCGCTCTGCCGGGTGCTGGCCGTCTTTTTCGGCTGGGAGCACCGCAGCAAGCTGGTGGCACGCCTCTCCTTCCTCGGCTACAACAGGGGTCTCGAGGGCCGCACGCCTCAGGACTGGCTCAACCGTGACCAGGCCGAAGTGGACAAGTACCGCGCCGACGAGCGCTGCACGTTCACCTTCACCCTGAACGCCTACTACAGCATGTTCACAGGCATCCTGCGGCTGTACGACCCCGCCGTTCTGGCCGGGGTGCCGAAGGACCTGCCCCTTCTCTTCCTCGCCGGTGACGCCGACCCTGTGGGCGAGCGCACCGCCGGAGTCCGGCGGGCCATCCAGAGCCTCCGGGACGCCGGTGTCGGGAACATCGAGTTGAAGTTCTACCCCGGTGCCCGCCACGAGCTGCTGGTGGAGACGAACAAAGCCGAGGTGTTTGCGGACATCGCCGACTGGCTGAACAAACAGATCTGATAAACATAACGGGGCTGTTGTGCAACAGCCCCGTTATTTTGTTTTTCTTTTTTACTTTTTGGCTGCCCAGCCGTCCACGACAGCCACAAGGGCCTTGCCCCGGCGGCCCAGAATTTTAGGCAGCAGGATGCGGGCCATGGCCCAGACACCGGAGAAGTTGTACAGGATGATGAGGGCGGTAATGATGCCCGTCCAGAGGCCGTACAGCGGCGTATCGGCCAGCAGCACGAAAGCCTCGAATACCAGCGCGGCGGCGTTGACGAGGACACGGCCCGGGTGGACGCGCATCCCGATCATACCGTGGGCGTCGATGGCGCGGAGAGTGAACACCAGCCCGAGGCCGAGGAAGGACGCATAGGTCGCACCCACGGGACCCCACCACTTGATGAAGAAGTAGTTCATGAGGCAGTTGCTGATGGCACCGGCCATCATGGTGGCCATGCTGCGCTGGGACTTCTTATTCACGACATAGACGCTGTTCATGAACTGGTTGAAGCAGCTGCAGGTAGACGCCAGCACGAGGAACGGCACGAAGTGCCATGCGTAATAGTAGTTGGACTTCATGATGTGCATGACCGGGCGGCAGAGCCAGATGATGCCCGCTGCACAGCAGAACAGCACGCTGGAATAGGTGCGGAAGATCTGGGTAAAGAACTTAGCTCTCCCCTCTTCCTCGGTGACAGCCGACAGCTGCCATGCGTCGTAGAAGATAAGGCCCAGCGTCGTGAGGATGGTGGGCAGGAAGTAGCCGGTGGAAAGCAGGCCGCTCCATGCGTCGCCGCTGTGGCCGTCGAGGCCGTCGCACATCTCACGCACAAAGAACAGATCGGAGGCGTTGATGATCCAGAAGCTTATCTGGGCCGGTATCATGGGCAGCGAGAAGTGGAGCATCTGCTTCCAGAGGGTCTTGTTGACGCCCTTCAGCTCGATGAAATCCCAGAGCCTGCCGGTGAACATCAGGAAGAGCACGCTCACGAGGTCGCCGCTGATGATGGCCAGCAGATAGCCGTTGGCACCCCACTTGAAGCCCACCAGATAGAGCACATAAAACGCCATGGTCGCCACGGTGCAGAGCACGCCGTCCACAGCCACCAGCTTGTTCCACTGGCGGCTGCGCACGAACTGGGTGCAGAGGGTGCGCAGGCAGCTCATCAGGACATAAATATAAATGAGCAGGCCGTACTGGGCCATATCGGGCAAAAACTGCGCCACCGGCCAGCAGAGCACGAGGATGCCGAAGCCGCCGAGGATGGTGAGCAGGCCGTTGGTGAACACCTGCTTTTCGCTGTTGCCCTTGTCGAGGCCGAAGCGGATGATGGCGTTGGACATGCCCATCGACACAAAGGGGATGAGCAGGTTGGCGTACTGGCTCAGGATCTTCGACAGGCCGAGGTCGGAGATCTCGGCCATCGCGTAGGTCAGGAACGGCTGGACGATGAGCGTCAGCAGCTTGGACGAAAAGCTGCTGATGGCAAAGATGATGGTATTGCCGGCGAGCTTCGAATATTTATCGCCGCCGGAGGTCTTTTCGCTTTCCAAAAGATTTTCTCCTCTATTTTTTACTGGCTTGCCCTCTCAGTCAGACCCTTTCGGGTCTGCCAGCTCCCCCAAAGGGGGAGCCTTTTTGCCTCTCCCTTTGGGAGAGGTGTCACCGAAGGTGACGGAGAGGGCAAGGCCGTTATCCTTTTAATAAATCCCGCCGGGCTTTCCAGTCCGGCATCAGCTTCGCCACTTCGGCCCAGAAAGCCGGGCTGTGGTCAGGCTGCAAAAAGTGGCAGTACTCATGCACTACCACATAGATCTGTGCCGCCTCGGGCATATTGTAGAGCTGGAGCGCGAAGGTGATCTGGCGCTTCGCCATGTGGCAGACGCCCCAGCGGCTGGTCATACTGCGCACTTTGATGGTGGGCTTCTGCCCGCCCAGCACCCCGGCAAAGGCCGGGTAGACCTTGTCGCTCATGGCCGTGAAGCGGGCCAGGGCGGCCGCCTTATCGGGCAGCTTCTCCTGCCGCTTTTCGCGGGCGGCCTGCCGGGCCTGTGCGGCCCGTATCCATTCCGCCTCGGCGATGACGTAGGCGTCAGCCGCTTCCAGCGTCGTGCGCAGGGGGATGCTGAGGGCCACGGTGCCGTCCCGCCGGACGTGGAGGTTGAGCCGCTTGACCCGCCCCCGTGTCAGCTCATAGGGGATGCCCCCGGCCGCCCGCAGCATCACGCGCTCTTTTTGCATCTGCGCAGCTCCGCAAGGGGCAGCTGAGACAGCAGGACGGCGGCGAAGATGAGGGCGCAGCCTGCGCTCTCCCGCATCGAAAGGTTCTGGCCCAGCAGCAGCCAGCCGCCCAGCGCGCTGAATACGCTTTCCAGGCACATGATAAGGCTGGCGATGGCGGGGTTCAGCTCTTTCTGGCCCAGGATCTGAAGCGTATAGCCCGCGCCGCTGGACATGACGCCGCAGTAGACCACCGGCAGAAGATTTGCGCCGTACTCTGCCAGCGTGGGCGTCTCGAAGATCAGCGCCGCCGCAGAGCTCTCCACAGCCACCACGATGAACTGGATGAGGCTCAGCCGCACACCGTCCACAAGCGGTGAAAAGTGGTCGATGGACATGATCTGGAAGCTGAACAGCACGGCGCAGCTGAGAAGTATCCAGTCGCTGGTCTCAATGCCGCCGAAGCCGTTCTTCATGCAGAGCATATACAGGCCCGCCACGGCGATGACCATGCTGACCCAGAGCTGAGCGCTGCCCTTCCGGCCCAGAAAGAGGCCGAACACCGGCACCAGCACGACGTACATGGCCGTCAGGAACGCGGCCTTGGCCGTGGACGGGTCGATGGTGATGCCGATCTGCTGAGCCGCAGAGGCCGCGAACAGGAAGGTGCCGCAGACGAGGCCCGCCCCTAGCAGGGTCTTTCGCTCCGGCTTCTCCTTCGGCCAGCCGTAGGGCTGGCCCTGTTTTTTGCGCACGGCGTCGAAAGCGAACACGGTGGGGATCAGCACGAGGACAGCCAGCCAGCTCCGCCCTGCGAGGAAGGAATAGGCCCCCATGCCGGAGCCTGCGCTCTGGGCCACGAAAGCCGTACCCCAGATAAAGGCGCAGAGCATCAGCATGAGCGAATGTTTGGTCTGTGTCTTCATCCTGCAATGCCCTCCACCTTGAGTCCGCCGTAAAGGTAGTAGCGGCTGGAATCGTAGGAGATGGTCAGGCGGTAGCTGGCCGCCGGGTCCAGCCCGGAGATGACGCAGCGGTAGTTCTGACCGTCGGTCTTGATATAATAGGTGCTTCCGTTGACGTACTGTGCGCCGCCGGCCACCTTCTGCCAGACGGACACCTTGTACCGCTGGGTACCCTCGGCGGTGCCGTAGCCGGTGATGGTCAGGCTGCCGCCCGGGACGGTGAAGTAATCGGTCTGGCGGCTCCAGATGCCGTTGAACACGAGGTTCAGGCTCCCATTCACCGCCGCCGAGGCATACTTGGCCGAGGCGTCAGCAATGCCCTCGATGTTCAGCGGGTCGCTGGTCGGTTCGGCCCAGCGGGTGCTGTCCTCTTCCTGCACCTCGTTGTCCGCGCTGTTCTTCATGTCCAGCACAGTCTTGACGCCGGATGCAGCCACAAGCAGCACCAGCACCGCCACGACGAGCAGGGCGATTCGCTTTATCTTTTTCATGATCTTTTATCCTCAAATTTTGTTTTAACACGAGGTTTTACACGATTCTTAAAAGTTATTTTCGCAAGCAGGGTGCGCCGAATGACGAGGATCTTTGTCGGCAGACAAGGCGGTTTTCCGAAGCGAGCCTAGGCGGATCGCGAGGAAAATCAACGCAGCATGCAGGCAAAAAGACCGCTCAGGCGGTGTGCAGCGCTTACGAAAACAGCCTTTAATAGTATACCGCATTTTATGCTCCCATACAAGAGTTCAGGCTGTAGTCAGAGCGGCCAGCGCCGCACGTTCGGCGTCGGCAAGCTCCGGCCGGGCCGACCGGAACAGCGAATCGTACCGGTAGAGGGCCCAGCCGCCCGCGCCGAGGCTGTGCAGACGTTCCACCTGCCGGGCAAGAGCGCTGCCCGTACACCACTGGCTCCGGCTGTCCTCGTTGGCACCGCCGTCCCCCTCGCCGATGTGATAGGCCCCCAGCCCGAAGTAGAGGGCCGTGGATGCCGCCCGGGGCATGGCCAGCCACTCCGGCACGATGTTCTCGAAGGCGAAGCGGGTGCTGCCCGACTGGAGGGTATAGCCGCAGCCCCAGTATATCTGCGGGCAGAGGTAGTCCACCACGGCGTTTTCGCCCTCGGCGGCCAGCCATGCTTTCACGTCGCTGTACTGCTGGCCGAGGTCGTTGTCGGGGTTGCCCTGGGGGCTGACGCCGAAGCGGAGGGTAGCGTCGGCGGCTTTGACGGCGTCGTGGGCCGCTTTCACCAGCGCGGTGACGTTCTGCCGCCGCCATGCGGCCAGATCCCCCGCGCCGCTGGCGGCGAACTGGGCCGCGTCCAGCGCAGCGTCTGTCGTGGGGTAAAAATAGTCGTCGAAGTGGACGCCGTCCACAGCGTAGTTCTGCACCAGCTCGGCCACGCCCTGCACCACATAGTCTGCGGCTTCCAGGATAGCCGGGTTCAGGTACAGCCCCTCGCCCACGGCGCAGACCCACTCGGGATGTACATTGGCAAGGTTATTTTCCGCCAGTGCGGGCGGCATCTTCGCCGAGGAGCGGAGGCGGTAGGGGTTCACCCACGCTTCCAGCGAAAGGCCCCGGCTGTGTGCTTCGGTGATGAGGACGTCCAGCGGGTCGAAGCCGGGGTCCTGCCCCTGTACGCCGGTGCAGAGATGGCTCCACGGGAAGAGGGTGCTCCTGTAAAGCGCGTCCCCGAAAGGCCGCACCTGCGCGATGACGGTGTTCAGCCCGATGGACAGACAGTTGTCCATCAGCTCCGCCGCACCGGCACGGAAGGCTTCTTCGGACGAAAAGTCCATCCCGGCCCATTCCAGATAGCTCACCCAGACGGCCCGCCATTCACCCGTGGGCAGGGCGGCGTTGGGCTCTGCTTCGTCCGTCGGCGGCACCGACGACGCCGAGGCCGTCTGTCCCCGGCCCAGCAGCACCGCTGCCCCGGCCAGCGCGGCGCAGCCTGCCCCGGCCAGGAACGCCCGCCGCCCGAACCGGCCCCGCCGGGCGCGGCGTCTTCTCCCCCGCTGGGTCATGCGTCCTCCTGCATCTTATAGAGGCTCAGCGCTGCCCAGCCCCGGGCGCAGGCCAGCAGCACCCAGAGCAGGTTCGTCCAGAAGCCCAGCGCGGCCATGCCGCCGTATTTCGCCATCAGCAGGAAGAACAGGTGGAGCGCTTCGGCGGCACCCACCAGCTGCAGCTGGCGCTGGACGGCCATGCCGCGCTTGTACTCAGTGCTGAGCAGCAGCGGCCACGCCAGCGCAGAGCAGAGGTAGCCCGCCCAGCCGTTGACCATGTAGCTCACCATCAGCAGCACGAACACGCCGGTGAAGTTGCGTTTTTCCCAGCTTGCAGAGCCTTTTTCCGCCGCGAGGAAGAGGGCCGCGATGCCCGCCGCGGCGAATGCGATCTGCTCGATGAGGCTGAAGCTGGTGCCGCTCAGGACGGCAAAGCCGTTGAGCATGGAGGCCGCTGCGGAAGCCAGCAGCAGGAAATACCAGGTCTTGCGCGTGAATTTGAGTTTCATATCGTCCCTCCCGCCCGCAGAAAGGGCGCAGGCTCCCCATCAGTTTTTGGAATTTTTCAAATATTATAACACATTTTGGGGCGTGTTGTGTTACAATAAGGAAAACTCGACACAAATTCCATCGGGAGGCGCACATGAACGCTGTTTTTTCCATCCTTCTTCTCGCGGCCATTCTGGGCTTTATCGTATTTCTGCTGTCTAAGAAAGACCAGCGCCGCCGCAGCCAGTACAGCCCCAGCGGACTGTCCGAGTTCCGCACCGACCTGCCGCTGGACGACTGCTTCGACCGGCTGGACCAGCACAGCCCGGACGATGTCTTCGCCTACGAGTGCCGCCGGGAGAACGACGGCGGCTTCACCCTCCGCCTGACGCTCCATCAGCCCACCCAGCAGCCGCTGGACACCCTCTACACCCTCCGGTTCGACCCGGGCCGCCAGACCATCGTGACCCTCATCTTCATCCGGGAAGCTTTTGGCTACAAAGAGCCGCTGTTCCAGCCCGCGATGCTGGACGAGTTCATGCTGCGCAAGTTCGACGCCCGCCGCACAAAATAATTCCGGCAAAAGGCTTTGCTTTTTTCTGATTTTTTGGTATACTTATAGTTAGTCCATGTGCGGCAGACCGCCGTCTTCGTGGGCCAGTAGCTCAGTTGGTCAGAGCTGGCGGCTCATAACCGCTAGACCTTACCGTTTCCATCTTTTTCAAACAGCGTTTTTCCGTTGTTTTTTGATTTGTGAGTGGCTTGAAAATCGGACTTGGGTATTTTCTGGGTACGAAAGCCGTTTGAAGGATCTCAAACAACGTCATAAGGGCCAGTAGTTCAGTCGGTTAGAACTCCCCGCTCATAACGGGGTTATCGCGGGTTCGAGTCCTGCCTGGCCCACCATACAGTTCGTACTCGAACCCGATTCTTTACGAAAAAGGGTTCGGGTACGTTTTTTGTTTATCGGAGGTTCTGCGGAAGGAGTATGCAGAACGGTAAGCAGGAACGAGTAAAGGCAGGGTATCACCATAGCGGTGTTGCCCTGCCTTTTATTCTTAGTATTTGTCAAAAATCGCATCCAATCAATTTACTTTTTCTGCGCAGTTTGCTATAATGATATTTACTAGTATGTATAGCCAGATTAGACTTCGAGTGGCTTGTCTGTAAAGACAGGCGGCATCGTACCAATGGGTATGGATGTGTTTTTCCGGTAGGAGTTCCCTCGGTTCGGCCTCATTCTACACTGCAACACGAGAACATCGTTGCATCGAGTCACAGTGTGATATGGAATTATGTTAAGGTGTTAAGTAATGTTGGTCTGAGCCTATGCAATTGTTTGGGAAGTCGGATTTGTGCTGGTGTGAATTCAGGATATAAGGCTATCGCATCTCTTTGTTATTTGAGGACGGGAAGTCCCCTCATTTATTTGGGGGCCAATAATAACAAGGAGGTGAATTTCGTGAATAAGACGGACAAGCCTTTTGTTGTTGTCAATATTAACATATTCGGCAACAACAATAAGCTATCAACGAATGAGACTCGTTCTCATGTCCCTGTTGCTTTGGTTATCTTAGCGATTTTCATTGCGGCCATACTGGTTGTATCCTATTGCTGCCCTGAACTGCTTCCCGATTTAGTCCGTTGGATGATCGGCAAAGTAGTCAACAGCTAACACCAGCATATTTTAAGAATTGAGGTGTCATACCTTTTGAAATATAGTGATTGCCCTTTATATGGAATTCGTTCCAAACGTATGCTTAAGTATGTCCTTCAAATAAAAAATGATGATATGCTAAAGCAATCCAATATCACATCCAAAATCCATCCATATATAGATAAGACGAAAAAGCCTCGTCTTATTGAAGCACCGCAGGCAGAATTAAAGATTGTTCAAAGACGGATAAAAACATTATTGGGTAAAATTCAAACGCCCGATAATGTTTTTTCTGGTATAAAGGGAAAATCTTATCCAGAAAACGCACGTATGCATATTGGAGGAAGAAAACGAAACCTCTACAAAACTGATTTGACAGCTTTTTTTTCCATCTATCAGTCGAGAGGATGTTTATCAATTTTTTAATAACGAATTGTGTTGTTCTCCGGATGTTTCAGAAGTGCTGACCAATTTAACAACAGTTAGCCTTGAAAGATTTCCAAAAGAAGAACTCACAGAAGTCTATGACTTTTTAGGTCAAAAGGGTGTGCATTGCTACAATCATTTGATTTCAGGAGCACCAACCAGTCAGATATTATCCTATCTTGTCAATCATAAGATGTTTGATGAACTGCATACGCTATCTGCTAAAAATGATATGGTAATGACTGTATATGTGGATGATATGGTATTTTCGAGCGAACATAAGATATCTTCACATTTTAGGAACTCTGTCAAATCAATCATTAAGAAGTACAGATATAAACTATCCCATAACAAAGTAAAAGGTTACTCAAAGGGATATCCAAAATTAGTAACGGGTGTTGTCATCGACTGCAATGAAAATATGATTGTCAAAAATTCATTGCAACATAAAATCATATTGGAATTTGAGCATTTGCGCAAAAATCCAATGGATCAGGAAAGTCGCCAGCGATTGCGAGGCCTAGTAACATCGGCGCAGCAAATTGATAAGTCGATTTTCCCAAACATCAAAAGATTTGCATTTGAAAATCCATCCAAGTAAGTGTTCAATGTATTGTTCTTCTGGCAAATTGAATCTGATTTTCTGGCATGTGTGGACTTAATCTACGTAGTGAGCCATCGTGAGACGATAAAATATATGAATAACATGTCTGGAAATCACGAACTAGAGGACGAAACACAAAAAAACAAGGTGCGCCCTGCCGGACGCACCCTGAAAAATCCACACACGATAAGTAAGGCAGGGCGTTCCCCGTCGGGAACGCTCTGTTTCTCTCTGCTGGGGGCATGATGAGCCTGCTCCGCCTGCCACGCGGCAAACTCCCGCTGGCCTTCCTCGCTGTTCCAGCAGGCAAGGATGGCCGGGTAGAATGCCCGTGCCAGACGGTCGATGACTTCATCGGGATAGGGGGAAGTGTTTGTGGACTTTTTCTTTTTGTTCAAACGCACGCTCCTTTGATCGTCCCACCGCAGCAAAGTCGGGCGAGAAAATCAAAGTTCCAATTTTTATCAGGCGCAAGGGCGCGGATGCTTTCCGCCCTGCACTTGCGGCTGGGGGCTCGTTGATGGCTTACAGGTGTCTGCTGTTATGCGGTCTTTTCTTCTTCAAGGGCTTCTGCAAGAGCCTTTTCCAGATAGGTTTCGATTTCAGTCAGGTAGTTAGCAGGCCTCTGCATTGCGAAGCGGAGAACCTTCTGCTTTTCCGGGTCAGTGAAATAGCTGGGATTGTTTTTGAGCGTTTTCTTCCATGAGTTTTTCATCATTTCGGTCGCACGGCTCAAGGATTTGTAAACCTTCATAAACTCGTCCGGCACATGATAGCACCGGAATTCTTCTGTTTGTGGCGTGGGCATGGGAACGGGTTCCGCTTTTTCAGGCTCAAATTCAGCGCTGGCAGATTCCAACACTTCCAATGCCTCTGGATGCAGGATTTGAGCAAGGACATCTGAACGATGCTCGACACTTGCCTGCACAAGCTTGGACATTTCTTCGTTGGTGAACTTCACTTCACCGGAAAAGACTTTCTGCTTGATGCCGGGAGAGAGGTTGTCCGCAATGTCGATGCCTCGTGTATAGTGGCTGGCACGGAGAACAGAGGCACGGCTGACACCGTTTTCTTCTGCGATCCGGTCGCAGGTTTTCTTCCCGGAGTGGTGGTTATCATCGTGAGCACCACCACTTTTCTTTGCTAAAGTGTACTGATTGCCCCGAAAGATTTTTGCAGCCTTCTTCTCGGCTTCGTACTGCTTCCCAAGCAGATAGCGTTTCTGTTCGGGACTCAGGTTTCGCCGTCCCAACTGATTCCGGCAAATCCACGCAATGGCTTCTTCGCGGTTCTCAAATCGGAGCGGCATGGTGGAGAAATAAATCTCTGGGTGCTTTTGGAGGATTGCATAACGATTGTGTCCGTCAACAAGTGTGTTGTTCCACACGATCAAAGGAGAAATCAGCTTGCCCTCTTTGAGGATGTTTTCTTCAAGCTGCTTAAATTCATCATCGGTCAGAGGGGGAATCTGAGACTGGAACTCCGGGTCGATTTTCAGATTGATCATACGCACACTCCTTTATCTCTCCTGCTGCGTCTGATCTTCCTCCCGGAAAAAGGACGCAACATTCTGCTTTGCGGTTTTCAGTTTGAGCAGTTCTTCTTTGGCTTCCTTGTACTGCTCGTAGAACGTTGCCTTTTCGGATGCCAACTGCGCGTACTCAGCTTCCAGCTTTTTCGGGCTGGGCAGCTTGGTGAGGTTGTTTGCCTTAAAATAGGCTGCTGCCGCCCGGTACGCTGTCAGCTCTGCACGGTGCTGCTCCTCAAAGACTGCGGGTCGCTTGGCGGTCTTTAACTGCTGTGCGACGCTCTTGGCATTGGCGTAGGCTGTGACATGATAGCGCAGCTCTTTGTTGGCTTTCATGCGACCTTCAAGGTCTTTCACCACTGCCAGTGAATCGTGATACTTGGTTTCCAGTTCGGCGATGCGCTGGTTCAGGTCATCCTCGTTGAGCAAATCTTTCTCCTGCAAGAGGATCAGAGTTTGCGACATGGCTTTGAGGTTGAACTTCTTTGCCCAACATTCGTAGCCAATGCCCTTGCCTTCGGTCAGCTTTGCCTGAATATCGATCAGCTTTGCAAGGTTGGTCGGTTTGGACTGTACCTTGGGTTTGCGCTCTGCGTTTGCCTGCAACGTGGCAAGCACTGCCGCCTTATCGAACTTGTCACCGAGATGTTTCGCTCGAATGAACTTTGTTCTGCCAGTGGGCAGATAGCTGAGCTGTCCACGACTTTCCTTGACGGCAATGCCGTACTGCTGCATGAGCTTGTCAGAAAAATCCTCAAAGCTGGTGGCACGGTACAATACAGACGAAATCTGTTTCCGTAAAGTGTCTTTTACGGTTTCAAACTTCTTCTGCTTGGGCTGTTGTCCAGCTGCGGCAAGGGCTGCGTTTGCAAGGTCGAGCTTCTGCTGCCCACGCCGTCTTGCCCAATACTCGGCTTCGCTCACGCGCTCCTTCGAGCCGTTGAGCAGGTCAATCTGGTACAGTCCGGCACCCTCGCACAGCTCCATGACCTCGACACGGAGGTGTCGCATGGTCTGGGCTGTGCTGGAGTGCTTCATACCCTCACGCCAATCGCGGGGCTTCTGCATATAGGGCTTACGCTCCACTTCTCGTGTTCGGACGCTGCCGATCACGATGTGGACATGGATGTTTCCCGAATGGTTGTGTCCATCCGGGTGAGTGCAGACGATGGCAGGATGACCGGGGAAGTTTTCTTCGCAGAATTTCAGGCCAAGTGCCTGTGCCTTTTCCATGGTCAAGCCGTTGTCGGCTGCATCTCGTGGGTCAAAGCTGATGATATATTGATGGCTCTTAATATCACCATGCTGGGTGTTCTTACCATACTTGCGGTTTGCCAGCAGACAGGCTGTTGCAAACGAGAAATCGCCGCACTCAAGTGTATCGAGGACGTACGAATCCCGCAGCTTCGGCTTGCCCTGTTCATCCAAAAGTTGCTTCCCGGTGAACGCGTCGTGCTGGTAAACGAGGTACGTTTCGATGGCGGTGTAGTCCGAGTTCTTAGAGCTGATATGCTTGAGCGTTGCCATACAGTTCACCCAGAACTTTCTCGGCGCTGAGCCGGAATGCAGTCAGGTCTGCAAGTTCGTCAAGGAGTTTCGCCCGGATCTGCTCGGTGTCTGCACCGCCGGAATTGAAGTGCCTTGCAAGCTGGTTGAGATTACTGCCCACCTTGCTGCACTGGGCAAGCAGGGTGGAAACAGCGGTCAGGGCTTCTTCGCCGCCGCCTGCAACGATGACCGTTTTCTCGATCTTGACGTTGTGGATGGCGCGGCGGATGAAAGTGGAGAGGGAGAGATTCAGGAGTTTGCAAGTGAGTTCCAGTGACGCTTTTTCCTCCGCTGTCACACGGAACTTGATGACGTGCGTTTTGTTGTTCGGCGTGTCGTGGTGCTGGGAATTGCTAGGAATCGGTTGAACATTCGTTTTGGTCATTGTACCTCCTGTCTGTTCGATAACTCCTCGGTGAAGTTATGTAAGCACGACACGCCGTTCCATTCGTGCCGTAAGGCACGAATGATGAGCAGGGTTTGGGGCAGGCACGCCCCAACAAGATCACTTCGGAAATGCAGACGCATTGCAGAAGTGAAGTCCCGGTGGAGCACAACATTTTCAAGAATTGAAAATTTGTGGCCACGGGACGGTTCTTGCCCTCTACCGCTGCGCTCAAAATTGTTTCCGGGTAATTGTTTCCGAATTGTTAAGGCGTAAAAATAAGTAGAGGTTGTGCTGCTCATGTATGTGGGTCACCGTTTGCTCCGAACGAAGTTCCTGCCCCTGTTTTGCAGCGGCGTTGACGAAAAGTCGGTATCACGTCCGGTCGGCTTATGAGATTTTCAAGGTACGTTTCCCATAAAGAAAAATACCGCCCAAGCAGCGCAGCGATGGATTTTGTCGGGGTGAATCGGCGGCAAAATGAATCGGGTGTGTTGCGGGGCGGTTAATCTTTCAGGGATGATCCACGGCGAGGCAGTGTTCAAAATGAACACGACCACATCTTGTGGATGGTTTCAAACCAATCCACAAAATCGGTGGGATTTGTGACAGAGAATATCATGGTTTGCAGGGTGCGTCAAGATAGTTTTGTGAAATTTATTGCGATAAAGTTGTGATAGTAGGACTTATCTGCCGGAAATTGAAGCATCTTACAAAGAATTTGTGTGCACAAATTGGAAAATCAGCACATCTGTGCTATACTCAAAGCAGAATTTGTTGAGCTAAAACGGAGGTATTGAACCATGGCAGAGAAAAACACCGCCGACATTGGATTCGAAAAGCAGATTTGGAATGCTGCCTGCGTGCTTCGGGGCAATATGGATGCTTCAGAGTATAAGGGTGTCGTCCTTGGTCTTATTTTCCTGAAATATATTTCGGATCGTTTTGAAGATAAGTACAATCAGCTGGTTGCAGACGGTGATGGCTTTGAGGAAGATCGTGACGAGTACACATCGGAGGGAATCTTCTTTGTGCCTGCTGGTGCGCGTTGGAGCGATGTTTCTGCAAAGGCACATGACCCGGAAATCGGTCAGGTAATTGACGATGCAATGCGCGCTATCGAAAAAGAAAACGTGCGCCTGAAGGATATCCTGCCGAAAAATTTCGCACGCCAGGAACTGGATAAACGGCGGTTGGGCGAAGTCGTGGACCTGTTTACGAACATCAAAATGATTGAACACGGCAGCGAAAAGGACATTCTGGGACGCACTTATGAATACTGTCTGTCGATGTTTGCAGAGCAGGAAGGAAAGCGCGGAGGCGAGTTCTTTACGCCGTCCTGTGTTGTGCGGACGCTGGTGGAAGTGCTACAACCGTTTAAGGGACGAGTGTATGACCCTTGCTGCGGCAGCGGCGGTATGTTTGTTCAGTCTGCAAAATTTGTAGAGAACCATAGTGGAAATATCAACGATATCTCGATTTATGGACAGGATTCCAACCCGACCACATGGAAACTGGCGCAGATGAACCTTGCCATTCGTGGCATTGAACCCGACCTTGGAAAGTATGCGGCGGATACATTCCTTGACGACCAGCACCCGACCATGCGGGCAGACTATATCATGGCGAATCCACCTTTCAACCTGTCGAACTGGGGCGCAGAGCAGCTCAAAGATGATGTACGCTGGCAGTATGGTATGCCGCCTGCAAGCAACGCGAACTTTGCATGGCTTCAGCACATGATTTATCATCTTGCACCGGGTGGCCGCATGGGTATGGTGCTTGCAAACGGTTCGCTCTCTTCTCAGTCTGGCGGTGAAGGTGACATTCGCAAGAATATTGTGAATGCTGACCTTGTGGACTGTATCATTGCCATGCCGACACAGCTTTTCTATACGACCCAGATTCCCGTTTCGCTCTGGTTCATCTCCAAACGGAAAAAGCAGCCCGGCAAAACTCTGTTCATTGACGCTCGGAAGATGGGTGTTATGGTAAGCCGCAAGTTGCGTGAATTGACGGATGGGACAAAAGAAGAATACAAAAATGAAGATGGCACATTAAAAAATGACATCAAAAAGATTGCCGACACCTACAACGCCTATGTTGCGGGTACATTGGAGAATGTAAAGGGTTTCTGTGCTGCTGCCACCACAGAAGAAATTGCAAAGCAGGACTACATTTTGACACCGGGGCGTTATGTTGGCATCGAGGAACAGCAGGACGATGGCGAACCCTTTGAGGAAAAAATGGCACGCCTGACTTCGGAACTGTCGGATTTGTTCGTACAGTCGCACAAACTGGAAGCGGAAATCAAGGAGAAGCTGGGGGCGATTGGATATGAAATCTGAGTGGAGAACAGTTGCATTGGGAAGTGTTGCTGATCTTACAGTTGGTTTTGTTGGAACAATGGCAAGCAATTATACAGAAACAGGTATCCCATTTTTGCGTTCAACAAATATAGAACCGTTTGATATAAAGCTCGATGATATAAAATATATATCTTCGAATTTCAATGAGTCATTAAGAAAGTCTGAGTTACATCCTAATGATGTTGTAATCGTCCGCACAGGAACCCCCGGGGCATGTGCTGTAATACCGGCTGGCGTGAAAGCATGGAACTGTTCCGATTTGGTGATTGTTCGTCCCCATAGAAATAAACTGAATCCATTGTTTTTAGCATCATATGTTAATTTAGCTAGTGGAGTTATCAATACACAATTAGTGGGAGCTGTTCAACAGCACTACAATGTTGGGGCCGCAAAGAAAATGCAAATTCCGCTTCCCCCGATTGGTGAACAAGATAAAATAGCATCAATCATTGGAATGTTGAATAAGAAAATTACAATAAACTCGAAGATAAACGATAATTTAGCAGCTTAGAGCTGAACGGAAGAGACGTCAATCTCACCAGACATTAGCTTGGGCAACAGGAAATCCCGTAGTGTTGAAAGCTGCAAGTTTTCGATGCTATTGTTAAGTATCTCCTGAAACATTGGCTCTGCAACATAGAGAAACGCTTTAGCATTATCATCAGATAGCTTCATGATTTGCTCTGAATCAAAATCTCTAGTGGTAATCGCATCAAATACAGCTCCACTTGCTTTATGCTTAAGTCTATCAACAGCTTTGAGGGTGTAAAAATAGACAAGAAGTTGATGTGTTTCCTTACCGACAAGTGCATAACAGGATTGATTCATAGCCATCGGAACTCCGGACAGACCAACTTTGCCAACAGTACCTCTTGCCGTAACGAAAACTGTATTCACAGGATATAGTCGGCTATTGCAATGTGAAAGTCCCTCTTCTGTAATAGTCTTTTCTGTGATAAATGTATATGGTGTGCCAACATCTTTTGGAGTAAAGAAAGCAATATTACCGTTCCAATACGCAGTTTCGCCTGTTTTGGGGGTTCCACCGCCGAGTATTTGTATTAAATCAGTGTATCTAACCTCAGTATTTGATCGATTATAGAGGCTTGAGAACAATGCGGCGGCTTGCTGCTCTAAATTATCGTTTACCAGAATTTCAATAACTCTCACCAGTGGCGGGAGATTTTATGGAGAAACTGCCACTGCCGTCGTTCTCTGAAATCGTAATAAGGAGATACGGCGATGAAAAATCAGATTATCAACGAGATACAGCGAAAGATGCTGCCGTATCTCAATAATGAACAGCTTTTACAGCTGAAAATGGTGCTGGAAACATCGTTTCAAGGGCTAATTTTTGATAAGGGCGAAGAGCTGCCAAAAGCTGAAAAACAGAACGCAGTAAAAGCGTTTATCACCGCAAAACGAATCGAGGGATGCTCGGAAAAAACGCTGACATACTATTCTAAAACCATCGAAGCAATGCTGAATGGTGTCGGAAAACTGCCGCAGCAAATCACAACGGATGATTTGCGAAAGTATCTGACCGACTATCAGACGCAGCGGCGCTCAAGTAAGGTGACGATTGATAATATCCGGCGCATCCTTTCCAGTTTTTTCTCATGGCTGGAAGATGAGGACTTCATTGTAAAAAGCCCTGTCCGAAGGATTCACAAGGTGAAAACAGCAAAAATTATCAAGGAAACATACACGGATGAAGCACTGGAACTGATGCGTGATCACTGCTCGACGGTGCGGGATTTGGCAATCATTGACCTGCTAGCATCGTCGGGAATGCGTGTTGGTGAGATGGTGACACTTAACCGTGAGGATATCAATTTTAATGAGCGTGAATGTGTGGTCTTTGGCAAAGGCAACAAGGAACGGTTGGTTTACTTCGATGCAAGGACAAAAATTCACTTGCAGAATTATCTGGATGAACGGAATGATAGCAATCCAGCACTCTTTGTGACGCTGAAAGAGCCGCACGAGCGATTGATGATCGGTGGCGTGGAAACGATGCTCCGTGAATTGGGACGGCGATTGAAGCTAAATAATGTGCACCCGCACAAGTTCCGGCGTACATTGGCAACATCAGCAATTGACAAGGGAATGCCGATTGAACAGGTGCAACAGCTTTTAGGACATCAAAAAATCGACACAACGATGCACTACGCAATGGTAAAACAACAGAATGTGAAATTGGCACATAGGAAATACATCGGATAGGATGGTAAAATAATGGCTAAGCTTGGAGATTTCATGCGTATTAAACACGGATTTGCCTTCAAAGGTGACTACATTACAGCTGAAGATAATGAAATAGTTCTTGTCACGCCTGGCAATTTTGAAATCGGCGGAGGATTTAAGGAAAAGAAATGCAAGTTTTTTTCAGGCGATTATCCAAAGGATTATGTCCTGCACGCGGATGATCTCATCGTCACAATGACAGATTTAAGCAAGCAGGGAGATACGCTTGGATACAGTGCACGTGTTCCAAACTCTAACAGAATATATTTGCATAATCAACGTATTGGGCTTGTCGATGTATTCAATCCAAATGCTGATAAAGACTATCTATACTGGTTTATGAGAACACCACAATATCAAAAAAAGATAGTGGCAACGGCATCTGGATCGACTGTAAAGCATACCTCTCCGTCACGCATCTGTGATGTCGAAATCAATCTTCCATCTATTGACAAACAAAAAAAGATTGCATCATTGCTTACTTCCATTGAAAAGAAAATACACATTAGTGAAAGGATAAACGATAATTTATTTGCGCAAATGCAAGCACTTTATGCTGCGTGGTTTATTGACTGCATTCCGTTCGGAGGGATAAAGCCATCGTCTTGGCAAAAAACTAGTATCTATACTATAGCAGATATTATTTATGGCGCACCATTTTCTTCCAAGCAGTTCAACACAGATGGAAAAGGGACTCCCATCATCCGGATTCGAGACCTCAAAGAGCAAAAGGTCGCAACATACACAACAGAAAAGCATCCAAAAGGGTATCTCTTGCAAGCTGGCGATATTGTAGTTGGAATGGACGGAGAATTCGTTCCATACATTTGGGGCAGCGATGAATCTTGGCTGAATCAGCGAGTTTGCGTATTCAAAAACAAGCGTTTAAAAGGAAAAGCCTTCCTTTATTTTACAATCAAACCTCTTTTATATGCAATCGAGCAAACGCAGGTGGCCACAACCGTTATTCATATTGGAAAAAAGGATTTTGATGCGTTTGAAATCACACTGCCAGACCCTAGAGTGCTTGACTCATTTGATGCAATCACAACGCCTATGGTGGAAAAAATCGTTGAAAATCGATTTGAAATCAAACAATTAGAATTGCTAAGAGATGCGCTTCTTCCCAAATTGATGTCAGGCGAGCTCGATATTTCCAACATCCAGCTCTAAGCCGCTAAATTATCGTTTGTAGAGTTTAAAAATTCTCGTGAGGTGAAATCATGAAAGATACATATGAATCATTTTTCATCCCAACATTAGAGGATAATGAAAGTGTTTACCATTATACATCCGCAGAAGCGTTGATGGGAATTTGTAAGAAAGAGTTCTGGGTTACAGAAAGTCATTTTCTCAATGATAGTACAGAATTTCAGCTGGGGACAGAAATCGTTCTAGATGTGCTCAAAGATGCAATAAAGGATGAAGGATTGGCTGAAGTTCTTGAAAAACTTGTTCCTCCAAAGGTAAAAGATTCGGATGTGATGCTTCACATTGCAAATGAATATACTTATGCGGGATATTATGTGATTTCCTTTTGCCTGGATAATGATAGTGCCTTGATGTGGTCACAGTATTCAAACTATGTAGGATATTGCATGAAATTTAATTTCCGAGAGTTGGTAACATCTTTTGATGCAAAATATATCTATCATGGAAAAGTTTTATATACACGAGAAGAGCAGTATGCATGCGTGGAAAAGATGATAGATATTGCGCTAGATGAGAGAAGCGACATTTTAAAAATTCCGAGTAAAAACGACGAAGGAAAAATCGAGAAGAAACAACTCATTGAATTTATAGATAGAATAGTATATATATGTTTGTACTATAATATGTTTTTTAAGAATGAATGTTTCTCCGGCGAAAACGAATATAGAATTATATTTCCAGCTATACACGACAATAAAGAAGTTGCACTAGAGGATCATACAAAACAAAATTTTCGAGTAAAAAATGAAATTTTGATACCCTACATTAAAGAAACGATGAAAAATCTTGATTCCTTAAAGGCAGTTCTCATCGGACCTAAAAATAATAGTGACATTGCGGAAAAAGGATTGAAATGCTTTTTCAGAAACCAGAAAATGAACATTGAGATACAAAAATCAAAGATTCCTTTGAGATACTAAAGGAGAAAATCATATGTTCGCATTTACCGAAGATACCTTTGAGCAAGCAGTCATAGAACTATTTGAAAATATGGGGTATACCCACATTTACGCTCCTGATATGAACCGGGCTGATTACAGCCGCCCGCTGCTGGACGATGTTTTGCGGGATTGTCTGGTGCGGCTGAATCGCAGCCTTCCGGCTGTGGCAATTGATGAAGCTATCCTGAAACTGAATGATTTTGATGCAGGAAGCCTGTTGCAGAAGAATATTATTTTTATGGACTATCTGCAAAACGGTATCACGGTCAAATACGCAGTCAAGGGTGAAGAACGGTCTTCGGTAGTAAAGCTGATCGATTACGTAGATGCAGACAAAAATGATTTCTATGTGGTAAACCAGTATACCTTCGTGGAAAATGGAAACAACCGCCGCCCGGATATTATTTTGTTTATCAATGGCTTGCCGCTGGTTTTGATGGAACTGAAAAGTCCTTCTAAGGACGAAGTGGGTGCAGAAAACGCATACAACCAGATTCGGAACTACATGAAGGACATTCCTTCGATGTTCTATTATAATGCAATTTGCGTAATCAGTGACCTTTCGAGCAACAAGGCGGGAACAATTACTTCTGGACTTGACCGTTTTATGGAATGGAAAACAAAAGACGGTGATTATGAAAACACTGCGTATGCGCAGTTTGATACCTTCTATGAGGGAATGTTCCAGAAAGAGCGGTTGCTGGACATCCTGAAAAACTTTATTCTGTTCTCTGGCGATGGACAGAAGCAGTTCAAGATTCTGGCGGGGTATCATCAGTATTTCGCGGTGCGGAAAGCAATTGAAAAAGCCAAAATTGCCACTAAAACGGATGGCAAGGGTGGTGTGTTCTGGCATACGCAGGGCAGCGGGAAATCGCTGTCGATGGTATTCTACGCCCATTTACTGCAAGAAGCTTTGGATAGCCCCACCATCGTTGTGATGACGGACCGCATCGACCTCGACGATCAGCTCTACACGCAGTTCGCCAAATGCGCACCATTTTTGCGCCAGACACCGATACAGGCAACCAGCAAGGAAAATCTGAGCAAGCTGCTGGATGGTCGAGAAGCAAACGGCATTATCTTCACCACGATGTTTAAGTTTGAGCGTGGCGAAAAGCCGCTGTCCGAACGGAGAAATATTGTGGTGATGGCTGATGAAGCCCACCGTGGACAGTATGGTTTTGATGAAAAAATTGTCATCAAAGAAAATGAACAGGGTGAAAAAGAAGCACATACGGTCATTGGCAATGCCCGTATCATTCATGATGCTCTGCCGAATGCAACTTACATAGGCTTTACAGGAACACCTATTTCGGCAAAAGATAGAAATACGCGTGAAGTTTTTGGTGATTATATCGATATTTATGATATGACACAGGCGGTGGAAGATGGTGCAACGCGTCCGGTTTACTATGAGAGCCGCGTTATCAAACTCCACCTTGACCAAAATACGCTGGCCTTGATTGATGCGACCTACGATGCGCTGGAACAGCAATCGGACGCTGCAACGATTGAAAAAAGCAAAAAGATGTTGGGGCAGATGGAGAGTGTGTTGGGAGCAGAGTCTACCATTCAATCCCTGTGCGAAGATATTGTCAACCATTACGAAAAGTACCGCGCTAATCTTTTGACGGGCAAGGCGATGATCGTGGCGTATTCGCGCCCGATTGCGATGAAGATTTATCGAAAACTTCTGGAGCTGCGCCCGACATGGAACGAAAAAATCGGCGTAGTTATGACGGGTGGCAACAATGACCCGGAGGATTGGAAAGAAATCATCGGTACAAAATCTCACAAAGAAGAACTTGCTCGGAAATTCAAAGACAACGATGACCCGATGAAGATTGCCATTGTTGTGGATATGTGGCTGACAGGTTTTGATGTGCCTTCACTGGCTACGATGTATGTTTACAAGCCAATGCACGGATACAATCTGATGCAGGCCATCGCGCGTGTCAACCGCGTGTTTAAGGACAAAGAGGGCGGCTTGATTGTAGATTACGTTGGCATTGCATCTGCCCTCAAAGCCGCTATGAAGGAGTATACCAAGCGTGACCAGTCCCGATATGGCGATATGGACATTGCCAAAGTTGCTTATCCAAAGTTTCAGGAAAAGCTTCAGGTGTGCAAAGATTTGTTGCACGGCTTTGATTTCAGCGGATTTATTGGCGGTTCTCCGTTGATGATGGCAAAGCTGGTCACTGGCGGCGTAAACTTTGTTCTGGACGCAAAAGCACCCAAGCGCAAAGATCTGTTCCTGCGAGAAGCTCTGTTGCTGAAACAGTCGCATTCGCTGTGTTCCAGCATGACCACGGAGCAGGAGCGACATGAAGCGGCCTATATGGAAGCAGTCCGTTCTACGGTGGTGAAGATCACCTATGGTGGGAGTGGCGGCAAGACACTTTCTTTGAAAGAAATCAATGCTCAAATCAATGAACTGCTGAAAGCAAGTATCCAGAGTCAAGGTGTTATCAGTTTGTTTGACAGTAAGAAGGCAGATGAAAATATCAGCCTGTTTGACCCGGCGGTGTTGGATGAAATTTCAAAAATGAAGGAAAAGAACATTGCCGTAGAAATTTTGAAAAAACTTATGGCAGAGCAAGTTTCACTGTATAAACGGACAAATGTTGTGCAATCTCAGAAGTTTTCAGAAAAGATTACACAGTTGATGAACTCTTACTACAATGGCTTGATTACAAACGAGGAGGTCATCAAGGAACTTCTGAAAACGGCACAGGAGATTACAGAACTGTATAACAACGGTAAAAAGCTGGGCTTGACGCAGGAAGAACTGGCTTTTTACGATGCTCTGACAAAGCCGGAAAACATCAAGGATTTCTACCAAAACAATGAACTGATTGACTTAACCAGAGAACTTACGGAAATGCTGCGCAAAAATCGGACAATAGACTGGCAGAAAAAAGAAACTGCTCGTGCGAGTATGCGTAAGATGGTGAAGCACCTTCTGAAAAAGTATAAGTATCCACCGGAGGATTATGATACAGCAATCAGCACGGTCATTAGCCAGTGTGAGATGTGGACTGACAACATGGTAGTATGAATTGTATGAAATGTCGTTGATTTGTGCTTGACAATCAGATTTCCTTCCTGTAAAATAATTTTAGAAAATACTATTATTGAAAATACGAAAGGCTGTTTTATGGGAAAGATGATCTTAGATGACCTTCGCAAGCGTCTGGAACGTCTGGACGAAGACGCAGACCTGATGATCGACAATAACGACCGCTATCAGATGGTGATTGTGGGCGGCAGTGCATTCATTTTGATGGGTAAGCTGACCCGCGCCACCCATGACATTGATGCCTTGAGTGTTCCGAAAGAACTATACAGTTTGCTCGGCAAGTACGACATTAACACTGATGTGGAAGCCTACATCGACAATTTTCCGTACAACTTCCAAGACCGGCTCCAGTCGCTGCCCTTTGGTGGTGCAAAGGTACAGTTCTACACACCCAGTCTGGAAGATTTGGTGATTGCAAAGCTGTGCTCTTTCCGGGACACCGACAAAGCAGACGTAGAGAGCGAGGCCGTGCGGAACTCTTTGGACTGGGATTTGCTGGAACACCTTGCAACGGATGAAGATGAACTGAAAGCCAGCATCTTGAACGACTGGCGGTATCGGGATTTTTATATCCGCTATCAGGAGTATGTGGAGAGGTGGAGACCATGCGAAAGCTGACATTTGAAGGCTTTTTGAAGCAGTATGTGGCAGAGCTTTCCGGGATTCAGACGGCAAGTGTCCATAAGCTGGCAGATTGTCTGAGCGAGAATCCTCGCCTGAAAGAACCGCTATTCCTCTATGCGCTGGCCTTTGATAAAGTGGATTTGTTGCTCCACTATACCGTAACCAGCGCGGTTTCTGCGGAATATGAGCAGCTTTCCAATCTCTATTCGCTGGAGCAAATGCTGTTGCTTCTGGAAAAGCAATCACCAGAATTGCCGGAAGGCTATTTGAAGGTTTGGCGCAGCTATTGTTCGGTGCGGGATGCCGTCCTTGCAGACAATGATACAAAAGAGCTAATCCATCGCCGGGTATTGGAGCTCCAAGAAAAAAAGAAACTGACGAATTATCGTCTTTACAAGGACTTGAAGCTGAATCCGGGCAATGTGAATGCATGGCTCAAACACAACGATTCCAGCAAAATGAGCCTTGACTGTGCACGGCAGATCTACAAGTATGCAAAAAGCTACCCGTATGTTCGATAAAAAAAAGGAAGTGAGTCTATGACCGCCGTAATCTATGCCCGCTATTCATCGGATAACCAGCGTGAAGAATCCATTGAAGGCCAGATTCGGGAATGCACGGCTTATGCGGAAAAGAACGGCATCACGGTCATCAAGCACTACATTGACCGTGCATTCTCTGCCAAAACGGACAATCGCCCGGAATTCCAGCAGATGATCAAAGACAGCGGCAAGAAGCTGTTTGATGTTGTTCTCGTCTGGAAATTTGACCGCTTTGCCCGGAATCGTTTTGATAGCGCAAACTATAAGATGATCCTGAAAAAGAACGGCGTCCATCTGATTTCCGTCATGGAGCCCATTGCCGAGGGTTCACAGGGCATTCTGGTGGAAACGCTGCTGGAAGGTATGGCAGAATACTACTCGGCAGAGCTGTCCGAAAAGGTGATCCGTGGCCAGACCGAGAACGCCTTGAAGGGTAAGTGCACCGGCGGTACGGGAACGATCGGTTATAAAATCGACGAGGACAAGTTTTATCATCTTGACCCGCTGACTGCTCCGTTGGTGCTGGAAGCCTTTCAGAGGTATGACAACGGCGATAAAATGGTGGAGATCGTAAACTTCCTCAACGACAAGGGTGTCCGCAATATGCTGGGCGGCAAAATGACCCACAGCAGCGTGAACACCATGCTGAAGAACCGCCGGTACATTGGCGAACTGTCTTTCCGGGATATCGTTGTGCCGGAAGCGATTCCAGCTATCGTTCCGAAAGACCTGTTTGACCGGGTGCAGAAGCGTTTGGATAAGAACAAGCGTGCCCCTGCCTGCGGCAAGGCAGATGAGGAATATCTGCTGACCACCAAGCTGTTCTGCGGCAAGTGTGGAGCGCTGATGTTCGGCGAAAGCGGAACCAGTGCTACCGGGCGCACCTACTATTATTATAAATGCGCCAACGTCAAGCGGCGCAGGGGCTGCAACAAAAAGACCGTACAGAAGGACTGGCTGGAAGATCTGGTCGTCCGGGAGACCATGAAGCTGATTCAGGACGATGCGGTGATCGATAAGATCGTTCAATTGGTCATGGATGTCCAGAATCAGGAGAACACAACGATTCCGCTGCTGGAAAAGCAACTGCGAGAGGTCAACAAAAAGCTGGACAACCTGATGAAGGCTATCGAGGACGGCTTGTACACCCGGACAACGAAAGAGCGTCTGGAAGCTCTGGAAATCCAAAAGGATGAGCTGACTGCAAAAATCGCAGATGAAAAATTGAAGAAGCCCAGCTTCAATGAGGATTTCATCCGATTCTGGCTGATGAAATTTAGAAAGTTCGATATTTCGCAGAAAAAGCAACGAAAAGCGTTGATTGAAATTTTTGTGAATGCCATTTTTCTGTACGATGACCGGATGCTGATCACGTTCAACTACAAGGATGGCACCCAAACTGTCCGGTTTGAGGACACTTTGACCACCGATGGGGTGGAAGGAAAAAGTTCGGATTTGTTCAACTCTGTTGGACCATAAATCCAACGATTTCACGTTAGAAATCGTTGGATTTTTTTGTTTATAGGCTGGCCTCATTTGGTTTTGACCACAATTTTGACCACAATGCCAAAGATTTTATCTGGTCAATCGCAGGGGTAGTCGGGCTTTTTTGAACGCAACATCATCTGCTGCGATATGCGAGCCAGCGTTGATGCCAACGATTTGAAAAGCTGGCTCGCGATAATTCGTGCCGTTCCGTCCAATTTTCAGGCTGAAAACGCCTCGCTGAACAACTGGATCGCACTCTGCCGAATGGATTCCTGAACATGGAGATAATGCTCAGTCATCTCGGTGTCGGTATGGCCTACAGCGCTGCCAATAGTTCTTCTGCTCTACACGGGGAGGCGTTTGTCTGTCAATGCAGAGACATCAGTTGCGCCTGTCTCTGCATGGAGCGCCGCAGGGGCGCAAGGCAAAAGACCAGAGTTTTCAGCCGAAAGGCTATCAAACTCTGGTCTTTTTTCAGGTGTTATTCACAAGCCTGCAAGGGGCTTTGCTCAGAAAGTGAAGATGCTGACGATGTGGTTCCAGGCGGTCTTCAGGCAGGAGCCGGAAGCAGAGGAAACGCCGCTGGTGGTCAGCTGGATATCGCTGAAGGTGATGTTTGCGTTGCGTGCAGCGTAGAAGCCGACGTAGATGTAATCGGAGTCCACAGCGGTCAGTGCGTAGTCAAAACCGGCCGAGGCGGTCTCGTTATTGCCGTAGGTCAGGGTAAAGCCGTCAGCGGTGCCTACGAGCTTCAGATCTACGGTGTCGCCTGTGCCGTACTTGACCGTTGCAGCAGGGCCATCGTACAGTGCGCCGCTCTTGCGGCCAAAGCAGTTGATCGCGCCCTGATTCCGGGTGCCGACTGCCACGTAATCGCCCATAGGGTCGGAGATGCTGGTATCCACGTACATCTCGTCGCGTGCCATCAGACCGAAGGAGACCTGATTGTTCTTTGCCAGCTTGTTCACGGTGGCCTTAGCGGTCAGGGTGAAGTTGGTACCGGCGGGCAGCTGAACGTAGTACATCATCAGGCCGTCCACCGTGGATGCAATCTTGCCGCGGTTGTTGGCAACGCCCAGCGTGATGCTCTGGCCATCGACAGCGGCGGTGAAATCGCCGCCGGAGATCTTGTCGTCGCCGCCCACGTTGCCGAAGGCGGAGCCGTTCCATACCGTGCTGTTGGCATCGGTAAAGGCAGGCCACAGCTTGCTGGTCTGGGTGGGTGCGGCGTAGCTGGAGGGCACATAGTCCGGGTTTGCGGCATCGCCGTAGAACTGCTTGTAGGTGGGCTTTGCCTTGTTCCGGCTGTAAGCGCCCAGCGGGGTATCGGCGGTAAGCTGGGCAATGAGCCATGCGTTCAGCTTTGCGCCGTAGCTGTTGGTGTGGGTCAGGTCAAGGCCGGTGGGGGAGAGCTTGCCGCGCTTGTCGGCCTTTGCACCGGTAAAGCTGTGGGTGTACTGTGCCTTTTTGCCCATAGCAATGTTTTCGTTGATGGTGGCGCTGGTCAGGTCCACGCAGATGAGGTGCAGCTCGCTGCACATATTCCGGATGGCTTGTGCGTAGTCACCGCCCTCATAGACGGCATCGCCGATGGTGACGGTCGTGGTCTTGTGGCCGGAGGCACCGTCATAGCTGGCCTTGTTGTTTGCCTCGGTCAGGCGGGCAATGGGAGTGCACACCACGGGGGTGACGCCGCGCTCCAGTGCAGGCTGGATGTAGTTGACGTAAAGGCTGTTGGCAAAGGAACCCTCGGTCTTGTAGTCACCGTTGGGGTTGGTATAGCGGGCAGGCTCGGTCTTTTCATCGTTGTGGCCAAAGCCGATGAGCAGGAACTTGTCCCCGGCGGCATCGCCCAGTGCGGGCACGGTGTCGGAGCCCTTCAGCAGGGTAGTGTAGTTGGCCATGTCGGCAAAGTCCTTGCTGGATGCGCCGGAAACGGCCAGATTGTAGACGTTGGCGTGGAAGTAGTTCTCAAGCTCCTCGCCGTAGCCCTCGCGGGGGAGGTAGTAGCTGTCGTTGAAGGGGGAGACGGTGGAATCACCCACCACCCAGAAGGTGGCCTTGGCAGCCTCTGCCTGACCCCACACAGCACCGCGCGCACCGGCATCGGTGGCGGCCAGACCCTCGGCAGAGAGCAGCAGCAGGCCGTGCATATCAATGCTGCCGTCTGCGTTGCGGGTGGGAGCAACGGAGGTATCCAGACTCTGGAACCAGCTCTCCTTCACCGTGACGGTGTTGGTGGATTTATTGTGGCTGGTCTGGGTCTCAGCGTCCCAGTAGAAGTTGTCCAGGCCGTAGACAGCGGTGCTGCTCTGGCTCTGGAGTGCCAGTTGCTCCTTGCCGTCCGTGCCCTTGCGGAAGGAAATAATGCCGTCAGCGGCGTAGTCGGTCACGGCGGACTTGTTGCCGGTGTACAGTGCAACGTTATAGCCCTCGTTGTTGTAGGAGGTGGAGTTGTACACCTTCACGTCCGGGCAGGAATTGGAGTCGATGCCCTTGGCGGCGTTGTCGTAGGAGATGGAGTTGAGCAGCTTGTGGTTGCCGGGCAGGTTGGTGCCGCCCATCTTGAAGCCGTTGCCGTTGCCTGCCTCGATGGTGGTAGCCACATTGCTGAAGCTCAGGTTGCCGTTTGCGTCACAGGTAACGGTGGGGAACTGCAGCGGCTGCTTTTTGACCGGCGCTGCGGCCAGCATCAGGTAGCCGTTTTTGTAGGCTACGCAGTTCTGGATGGTTACAGCGCCAATGGAGCCGGTGGCAGCCTTGGCGAACAGGTCCCAGCCGTCGTCAGCGTTGTAAGCGGCGATGCAGCCGTCAAACACGTTGCCCTCGCCGGTGGTCAGCTTGGCGGCAAAGCCATCGGCATCCTCCATGGAGCGGTCGGCGTTGTTTATGGAGGTGCAGTTCTTGATGGTGTTGTAGCTGGGCCACAGAGCTTTGTTATCCGTAGACAGGCCGGAGACCTGCAGGCCGGTGTTGCCGTTGTTGTAGAAGTTCATCTGCTCCAGCACGCAATGGCTGCCGGCCAGCTGCATGCCCTTGGCACCGTCCTTGGTGTTGGTGATGTTCAGCTTGCTGATGCTCCAGTAGTTGCCCCAGACGCTGAAGCCGGTGCCCACGCCGCCAAAGTCCAGCGTGGCGTAGCTGCCGTCTGCGGTGGTCAGGGTGATGGGAGCCTCGGCGATGCCATCGCGGCCGCGCTCTACCTTCAACTCACCGGTCAGGGCGTAGGTGCCGCCTGCCAGCTGGATGGTCTGGCCTGCGGCGGCGTAGTTCAGCGCGGTCTGCAGGTCTACGGCGTCCGCAGCGCTGGTGCCGTTATGGGCAGCAGTGCCGTCCGGGGTGACCACGATGACACCGTTTGCGCCCAGTGCCCGCAGCGAGACCTTCTTTTCAATGGTGGCGGTCTTGTAGCTGCTCAGCTTCTCAAAGGCGCTGATGACGTAGCTCTTATCCGGGGTGAACACCACCTTAAAGGTGGTGTCGCGGGTCACGGTGTAGCTCCGGGTCAGGGTCTCACCGACCTTGACGGCAAGGTTCTTGTCCACAAGCTTGCCGTTGGCGTACACCTTGGCGGTGCCGTCTGCATTGGCCTTGAAGGCCAGCGCGTAGCTGCTGCCGGTGCAGGTGGAGGGGCTGGTGATCTGGTACACCGGGGCAATGTAACTGGTGGGCTGCAAGGTCCACTCCGAAGCATTCCATGCACTGGTGGTGTAGGTGATGTTGGAGAAGGTCACGTTCATGCCGCGGGCAGCTGCAAAGCCCAGATACGCCTTCTTTGCCTCCTGCACGGTCATGGGGTCGTCCAACTCAGCATACTTGGAAACGCTGGTGGCGGTGCTGCTCTTTGCCGGGATATACAGGGTAGAAGAGCCGATCACCGTGCCGGTGGTGCCGTCCGCATTGATGGCGTACTGGGTGGCAACATAGCTGTTGCTGGTCTTGGCCAGACTCACGCGGTAGGTGTCGCCCTGCTTGATGGTCTGGCTGCTGAAGGCGGCGCGGGTGGCCTTGACCTCGTTGGAGGCGGCGGTCTCGTTGGAGATGATACCGGTGTAGCTGCGCACACCCACGGCGTCCTTGATCTCTACGCCGTCCAGCGGGAGCTTGGTGCCAGCGACCGAGATCTGGTTGGAGAAGTAGCTGCCGGAGCCGCTCAGGCTGTCGCGCAGCATCAGAGCAAAGCCCTCCTGTCCGTCTGGGGCGGGGTTGACGTAGTCGATAGTCACATCGGCCTGCAGGTAGAAGTTTTCCTTGGTGGGGTCAATGGTGGTGTAGTAGAAGGAAAGGCCGTCAGCAGGGGAGTCGGCAACGAACTTGCCGCCCTTCTTGTTGATGGTGCCGTCCTCCTTCACGGTGCAGGCGTTCAGGGTGATTTTGTTGTGGATGTCTGCATCCTCTGCAAGGGTGTTGACCTCTGCTGCGGAGGAGGTGCCGAAGGCCTTGAACTGCCAGCCGTTTGCAGAGGTACTGTTCTCTGCAAATGCAGCCAGCGGCGTCATGCCCAGCAGCAGCGCACCTGTCAGCAGCCCGGCTACAGTGCGCCGGATGGGTTGCTTTGCTTTTTTCATGGTGATTCTCCTTTTCCCGGTTCACGGTGCAGACACGGTTTGTCTGTATTGCGTGGACAATGTTGTATTCAAGGTAACATGTTTTCGGACATTTTACAAGAATCACTTGAAGAAAAACAACATTTTCAGCATTCAACATAAATTTTTTTGGCTGTTTTTGGATAGAATGCTATAAAAATGAAGGGAAAATGCGATTGTATGACTGCAAAACTTGTATACTTCAATACGTTAAAGAAAGTTTGGAGAACCATTCAAAGAAATGCTCTAAACAAAAGCAGAATACAGTTATTTTGACATAGCAACGCTACTTATATAGAGTGAAGCACTACTTATAAATAGTGGCGTCAGAAATTGAGATTTTGTGATACAAAAAAGACACCCTCGCTTTTGATAGGAATCTCATAGGGAATTCCATATCTCAATGCGAAGGTGTCTTAATAACGAGGGTCATCTCATCACGGCTACGCTCTCTTTTATGATGTTTAGCAGCCGATGAAATTGCTCTGGCGAAAGTCGCGGATAATCTGAGAGAAATACTGCAATGCGGCATTCATGTCACAACGTAAGGCAAAAAGCTCTAGGCTTAACCCCTCTTCTTTGCGGAGCTTTCTGATTCGTTCTCCAACAAGGGATGCTAGTTCGGCTGGTTCAGATTCAGACTGGTCTTTCGCTTTTTTTCACAGAGAACACCTCATTTGCGGGCAATCATCAGATGCCACGGAACGTAAAGGTGAACTCCACGGGCTTGGTCACATCAGGAATATACTCCGGGTGGACATTGGCACCCCAGCTGTCATCGCCGCCAACGCCCATCTGCTCGCCGATGGCACGGATGACCGTGTAATGGACGGGGGGCAGCTCGTAGGGATGCTTGGCACTCTCCATTTCATGGGGAGTGTAGGGCAGCGCAGAGAAGAACATGGGCTTTGCGGCATCTGCGGTAAACAGCAGCCCGCGACCCTTGCGGTCCACTACCTTGGCCCAGCGCACAGCGGTCTTTGCGCCACACTCCTGCGGCACAAGGTACTGTGCCATGTTGTCTGCGACCTTGTTCTGGTAAATGCCCAGCTTGGCACCATGCTGGCGATCCCAGTAGGTCTCCGCAGGGCCGTTTCCGTACCATTCCACCGTGTCGTAGTCAGCGTCGATCTTGAACAGCACGCCGAACTCCGGCATTGCTGCAAGTCCTTCCACCGGGTCATAGTGCAGGGTGGTCTGGATGCGGCCATCACCGAACACACGGTACTGCAGGCTGCACTCTGCTGCGGGGCTGGTCTGGAGGTTATAGAGATAGGTCACGACCACGCTGTCGGCTTCCACCTCGCAGGTGGGGTTCTGGAGGATGGTGCCGCCATGAACAGACGGGATCTCCTTGCCGATGCCCTTGGCGGTAGCGTACAGGCTTGCCAGCTTCCACTGACCGCGAACGCCGCCCATGTTGTTGCCGCAGTCGTTGTCGGTGGGAGCGCGCCAGAAGTTGGGCCGGGGGATCTCCTGAATCATCTCCTTGCCGGCATAGCGGTAGGAAGTCAGGCCGCCATTCAGATCGGAGAACAAAACATCGAAATTCTCGCCCCGGACACCGATGTTGTGTGTACCGTGCGTAACGGTAAACGGCGTGACCTTCTTGCTGGGAATGGAACGGACCACAGCGATCACACCCTGTCCAAAGGCGACTTCATGACCCTTCTTTGCCCAGCCGGTGTCCTCCTTCAAACGGAAGCTGATGGTCACCGCATATTCACCGGGGAGCGCAGGGACCATAAACGGCAGCGGGAAGCTGGAACGCTCTTCGGGAGCAACATCAATATTGGTCAGTTCCTGCTGCTGATACAGCTTTCCATCACGATGCAGCAAAGCAACGCAGTCGAAAGCACCCGTAGAGGTGAACAGGTTCTTATTCCAGACTTCGAAGCCAGAGTTGCCGATGGAAACGGCGATGTTCTGATAGCAGAACTTGACCTCCTGCATCTTGGGAGAAGGAGCACGATCACCACCGTAGGCAATGCCGTTTCCGCTGAAATTATAGTCGGTAGGACGCTCGCCGAAGTCGCCGCCGTAGGCTTGGAACCACTTGCCGTAGCGGTCTTTTTTCCAGATGGACTGGTCGATGTAATCCCAGATGAAGCCGCCCTGATAGCCGCAGTCCTTCTGGTCGGCAAGTTCCGTGTACTTGTGCAAAGCACCGTTGGAGTTGCCCATAGCATGAGAGTATTCGCACTCGATATAAGGCCGCTTATCGCCCTGTGCCAGATACTCTTTAATGTCCTTCACAGTGCTGTACATATGGCTCTCGATATCGGTGGTTTCGAGGAAGCGGGGATCATTGACCACACCTTCGTAATGCACCAGACGGGTGTCATCAAAGCGGCGGACCATCTCTGCCATCTGGAGCAGGGTCTCACCGCCAAACGATTCGTTGCCCAGAGACCAGATCAGAACAGCAGGATGGTTTTTGTCACGCTGGTAAGTGGAATTCATGCGGTCAAACAAGACGGCCTTCCACTCCGGCTTATCATTGGGCAGAACGCCCTCGATGCCGCGAATGCCCGCCTGATGGATGTCCCATGTGCCATGGGATTCCAGATTGTTCTCTGCGATCAGATACAGACCATACTCGTCGCACAGGTCGTACAGTGCATCCTGATTCTGGTAATGGCTGGTGCGGATGGCATTGATGTTGTTCTGCTTCATGGTGATGATGTCCCGAAGCAGTTCCTCATGGGTGTGTACGCCCACAGCACGACCCGTAATGGAGCTGAACTCATGACGGTTGGCACCCTTGAACACGATGCGCCTGCCGTTGAGCAGCATCCGATCGTTCTTCAGCTCGAACTTGCGGAAACCGACTTTCTGCCCGGTCACCTCTACCAGATGGCCTGCATCGTCCAGCAGCTCGATCTCCAGTTCATACAGAGCCGGGTCCTCTGCACTCCACAGGTGGGGGTTCTCCACCGCATGGCTGAACAGAGCAGAGCCGCCGTTCAGCGGGATTTTCTTGGAGAACACTTCCAGCTCACTGCGGCGCAGGGTCAGACGGGCTACGCCCTTGCCCTCCACCTGCAGTGCAGCTTCCAGCGTGGAATGAGCGAAATCATCCCCGGCAAACAGCGTTTTGACGGATACATCTTCCAGATGCACGGTGGGGATGGCGTACAGCCACACGCTGCGGAAGATGCCGGAGAAGCGGAAGAAGTCCTGATCTTCGCACCAGCTGGAGGAAGTCCACTTGAACACCTGCACAGCAAGTTTGTTCACGCCCGGCTGGAGATAGGGAGTCAGATCGAATGCGTGTGCGGAGAAGCTGTCCTCGGTGTAACCCACATAAGACCCGTTCAGCCAAAGAGCCATGCCGCTTTCCACACCCTCGAACTCGATGTGGACGGGCTTGCCCTGCATGGATCCCGGCAGCTCGAAGTATTTTACATAGCTTGCCACCGGATTGAACCGCTGCGGGATCTCGCCCGGCTGTACCTCTTCACGGCCATCCCACGGGTACTGAACATTCGCGTACTGGGGAATGTCGTAGCCCTCCATCTGGATGTGTGCCGGAACATGAATGTCATCCCAGCCGCTGCAATCGTAATCCGTCTTTTCAAAGCCGGGGATGGCACTGGTATAGTTCTTTGCGTAGGCGAATTTCCAGATGCCGTCCAGCTTCAGCGCCAAAGAAGAGGAGCCTGTCCGATATTCTTCGCGGGAAGCGTAAGTACGGAAACTTGCATGAGCATTCAGCACGTTTTCCTTGAAAAAGGTGGGGTCTTTTACTTTTGCAAAATCAAATGCAGACATATTGTTCCTCATTTACCGTATTATGTGATTGAAAAAATTCCTTCATCGTCCCCCAGAGGAGATGGGGATTCCTCTGGGGAACAGGAGATGAAGGAGAAAAAGTGGATGGCGGAAAGACAGAGAATTACTTCACCGCGCCGGTGATGCCCTCTGCGAACTGCTTCTGCAGAACGAAGAACACGATCATGGTGGGGATGGAGCAGAACAGAACGCCCATCATCAACATACCGTAGTCGATGGAGTAGCCGGACGCAATGTTGGCGATCAGCATCGGCATGGTCTGCGCACGGTTATCGGTCATAACGACCTTCGGCCACAGATAAGCGTTCCATGCGTTCATGAACGTGATGACCGCAGCCGCCGCATAGGTGGATTTCATGATGGGAACATACATCCGGAAGAAGATGCCCGTTTCACTCAGGCCATCAATGCGCGCTGCCTGCATCAGATCGTTGGGGAAGTTGCGGGAGTTCTGTCGGAACATCATGATCAGGAACGGAGTGGAAATGCTGGGCAGGATGAACGCCCAGACACTATTCAGCAAACCGGCTCTGGACATCATCTTGAACAAAGGAACCATCGTGGCAACCTGCGGCACCATCATGGCGAGCAGCAGGATGCTGAACAAGCGGTCCTTGTTCTTATCATGATACAACTCAAAACCAAATCCTGCAAGAGAGCAGACGAACATGGAAATCACGGTCTGCACGATCGCATACAGGAAGGAGTTGCCCATGGCACCTGCCAGATTCTGCGATGCGATCAGATTTTTGAAGTTCTGCATCGCATAGGTGCCGAACATGATCTTGCCGCGGGCAACATCCAGTGAGGTATTGGTCGCCGCAGAGATCATCCACAACAGCGGGAAAACCGAAAGGAACGAGATGATGATCAGGAAGAGGTAAGCAGGGAGCAGTCTGCGCTGGATCATGTGCTTCTTGCCTTTTTCACGCTGCACAAGTGCGTGGGTTTCTGCTGTATTAGTCACGCTTGTCACCTGCTTTCATGCTGATAAAGGACAGGATGGCAACCATCACGAAGATGACGAAGGACAATGCCGAAGCATAGCCGAAGTTTGCAACGCCCTGACCCATGGAGTTGTTGTAGATGTAGTGCGACATGGTGATCGTTGCATTCGCCGGACCGCCGGCAGTCAGGTTGACCGACTCATCGAACAGCTGCAAGGTGCCGTTGATGGACATGATGGCGGTCATCACGATGGTGGGCATCAGCAGCGGAACAGTGATCTTCCAGAACGTCTGCCAGCCGTTGGCACCGTCAATTTTGGCTGCTTCGTACACCGAATAGTCGATGTTCTGCAAACCGGCCAAGAAGAACACCATATTGTAACCTGTCCAGCGCCAGATCAGAGCCAGAATAATGATGATCTTTGCGCTGGTGGGATTGCCGAGGAAGTTGTAGTGCGTTTGCAGGATGCCCAGCTTGCACAAAACCGTGTTTATCAGACCGTCCGTTGCAAACAGGGATTTGAAGATCAGGGAGTACGAAACCAGAGAAGTTGCACAGGGCAGAAATACGCAGGTGCGGAAGAATCCCTTGAACTTCAAATCGTGATTGTTCAGCAGCTGTGCCAGCAGGATCGCCAGGATCAGCATGATCGGAACTTCTACGACCAGATACAGGAAGGTGTTTCCCATCGAGCGCAGGAACAGTGCATCCTTGAACATTCGGGTATAATTGTAGGTCAGCGGGCTGGCCCACTTCATATTTGCACTGGAACCCGTTTTCAGGGAGGTCAGAAAGCCGTTGATGATGGGGATAAAACTCATGATGGTAATAAGGACCGTGCCGGGCATCAGGTAATACCAGCCCGCACGACGCTGTTTTGCCATCAGAGAACCGCTTTTTTCGTTCTTCAATGTCAAACCCTCCTTCGGATGAATCAGAAAGTCTTAAAGACCCATCTCGAAACGGAGCTGCTGTTCAGCATTTGCCAGTTCATCGTCCAGATTGGAGCCGTTGATGGTGTTGATCACAGCAGTGGTCAGATACACACCAGCACGGACGTGATAATCGCTCTGCTCGATGATGGGCACATTTTCACTCATCTCAACGATCTGCTTATAAACCGGCTCGTTGTTGAAGAACTCCACGCCCTCGTTGTAAACATCGGAGTCTGCACACTTCAGAACCGTGGTGACAACGCCGCCGTCACGCAGGGCGTTATCATAGGTCTGGGTGCTGCCGCCGAAGGTATATGCGAGGAAGGACTTTGCCAGATCAACATTGCCGCAGTTGGCAGTGATATACAGACCGCTACCACCGTTGGAAGCATAGCCCTCGCCGCCGTCCAGCGTAGGAATGGTGGTGATCTGCCACTTGCCGGAGTTTTCGGTCACAGCCTCCATGGTGGGGATGATCCAGTTACCCTGCACAACACCGGCAACCATGTCACCCTGAATGCTCTGGTCGATGTAGTCGCTCCAGCTGTTCGCCAGATAGCAGACGTTTTTCTTTGCCATGTCAACGATTGTTTCGCAGACACGGTGCATCGTTTCATTCTCAGTGATGTAAGGCTCACCATCCTTGAACTCGGCAACGCCCTCAGCCTGCATCATAATGTAGATCAGGTCGCCGTTATCGCCGCTGCAGGAGAACAGATACTTGCCAGTTTTGGCATAAACATCTTCACCGACTTTGGTAACATCGGCCCAAGTTGCACCGGTCATGTCATCGATAGTCTTACCGACCTGCTCCAGCAAATCGGTGCGGTATGCAAAGATAACAGTGCTGTTATCCACAGGCACACCGTAGTGAACACCGTCCACGATGGAGTAGGACAGTTTTTCCTTTCCGAAGCCATCCCAGTCAACATCGGCACCTTCCATGGGAACGAATGCCTCCGGATAATCGGAAACATAACGCTGGATGTAGTGATCCTGGAACTGAACGATGTCGGGCAGATTGGAATAATCGTGTGCAGAACCTGCCAGCGTGATGGCATTTTCGACATCACCTGCACCGGACTGCTCGATCACTTCCAGCTCAAACTCCGGGTCAACGTTCTCCTTGTAGTCTGCGGCAGCAGCGTTCAGAGCGGGGATATTGAAATTCTTATCCCATGCGTAGGCCGTCAGCTTGTGACCACCCGGCTGAGAACCGCCAACACTTGCACCGCCGGAAGCAGCAGTGGAAGAACCAGAGCCGCCACCGCAAGCGGTCAGGGCTGCAGCTGCACCTGCAGCAGCCATAACGGACAGAAATGCGCGACGCGAGATCTTTTTCATAATGCCTTCTCCTTCATTCATGAAACCTTGAAAACGTTGACGAATCCGAGAAATTTGGAGAAAGAATGGAACGCATTCACAAGTTGAACAATTCTTTTCTCCAAACACTCGTTTGTTATAGTCGTTGTAACAGGTTTTGCGATTGAAATGCGGGTGCATCCAATCAAAAAACACGCAGATTCAATCAGAATCCAGCCGTGTTTCTGCACACAAAACGATGGTTTCGTCAGCTTGCCCAAAGAAGAAAGGTTTTCTTTGGCACAATGCTAAAAAGTCTTTCTCTTACGGATCGGAGGGATGCTTCCATCCTTTCTTGGCAGAGATCTTCTTGTCCAATACCCGACCGCGGTAGTCGCTGTTGTTTTTCTTATACTGGTATGGAGAAACACCCATGATCTTCTGAAAATTGCGGTTGAAGGAGGAAACATCCTGATATCCGACCCGCAGAGCAACCTCCGTCATGGGATAATTGGTGGAATTGAGCAGTTCATAGGCTTTCTGGATTCGTACCATCGTCAGATATTCGACTGGCGGCATATTGAGATATTCTTTGAACTTACGGCGCAGCTGCGCCTCGCTCAAGAAACAGATGGACGCAAGATCTTCCCCGGAGATTGGATTCATATAGTGCATCCCGATGTATTCAATGGCGGGCATGATCTGCTGCAGTCCAACCGTCATGGGGCGGATATGGGTTTTCTTCTCCGTATAGCTGCGGGTGATCAGGAGCAGCAGCGATGTCATAAGATTCTGTTCCACGGCTTTATGGTACTCATGCTTCGTCTGGCATTCGTTCAGCACCATGGTAATAAGTCGTTCCAGTTCTACTGCATCCTCTTGCGGAAGGCATAGAGCCTCACTGGAGAGCCGATGCAGAACAGATTCTACAAACAGAGGGTCGTTCGGAAAGGCACTGCTCAGGATTCCGGCAGGATCAAAGAAGAGATATTCCCATGAGTTCAGGCTTTTATCCCGGCTCAAGGTCGTGTGCAGACAGTTTGCGGGAACCACTGTGACTGCACCATCGGTATAGTCGATGTGCCGATCTTCCAGAACCATGAGACCCTGCCCCCAGCGGCAGATACCGATCTCCATAACATTGTGGAAATGGACATCCTCGGCATAGGTGCCATAGGTGCAGACCCAGTCCTCTCCTGTGATGGCCTGCACCAGCTCGCCCTCCGGCAGCTCATAGTAGCGGTAGCTGATCCGTAGCTTATTTGCTTCCTTGTTAGGTTCCATATACTTCCTTTCTCCACACAATATAAGGTGTTGCGCAGGACGCTGTACCTATTATAGATTATAGAGGCTTCCGCCGGAATGTATATGGAGACAATACAACAAAATATGCACAAAATCACTGGAATTTGTCAAAAGTGTTTACGGAGGAACGGCTGTATGATTACAATCATACCCGCCCTTCCGAACACGTAAAACGGGCGCGGCTTTTGAAAGAAATGCTTGCAGAGTGCGGAGCAGGCTCAGATCACATCCAAAGAAAAACAGGAAGTTCCGTTGGGGAACTCCCTGCCTTACTTATCGCGTGTGGATTTTTGCAGGGTGCGTCCGGGTGGGCGCACCCTGTTTTTGTTATTTAAGCGTTCAAAGCTGTACTCAGTTCATAGACCTTATCAAACTGTTTCTTCCGTTCCGGAGTCAGGTGGTGACTAATAAGGATCAGCGTCAGGTTGGGATTGGCTAGCAGACTCTTTTCCACACGGTCAGCGTTCTGTGCATCCAATGCGCTTGTGCCTTCATCCACCAGCAGGATAGAACGATTATGAATCAAGGCACGCGCAATCGCAACTCGTTGTTTTTGACCGCCTGAAATATTACATCCTCCCTCGCCCACGGGGGTATCCAACCCATTTGGCATAGACATCAGATCATTCTCTAGTGCGCTGTCATGGATGGCTTTTCTTAACTGTTCTTCTGTAAAATCTTCGCCCAACAGAATGTTTTCGCGGATAGACGCATTGAACAAGAATACATTTTGCTCAATGTAACTCATCTGCTGTTGAAGCTGCTCCGTGGCAACCGTATGAATATCGATATCGTCAAAGCAAACGCATCCTGTGTAGTCTGGGAGCCATCCCAGTAAAATTTTCAGAAGAGTACTCTTTCCACATCCAGAAGGTCCTGTCAAAGCATACTTTTTTCCTTTTTCAAAACTGAATGAAGCATGATTCAGAACAGTTTTCTTACCATAGCTGAACGAAAGATTCTCGACGGAAATCGAACGTGAAAATGCCGGTAGACTTTTCTTATTGTCATGCGAGGCGGTATCTCTGTGATTAGACAGCTTTTCAAAATAAGGCTTTCCAGAAGTCAATGATAGCTGAAGATTTACTAGCTGCTTTAATCCGTTATATACATTGGAGCAAATCGTTGAAACACTTACCATAACGGAAAGGTTTAAGATTCCCATCAAAATCAAAATACCAGCCAATAGGCGAACCGAAACTTGAAAAACAACGCTAAGAAAGCCCATTCCGTTTCCAATAGCACTTTTTAGCACCTTCAAATGATACCTTGGGGTTTCCATTTGCTCATTTGCCGTTTCTGTTCCGCAAACCATTCGATCTTTTTTTCCAAAAGACCGAAGAACATCGTATCCCGCCAAAAGCTCCTTAAATTGGCTGACTGCTTCTGCCTGAAGCCTAGAGCAAATATTTCCGGCATTTTCCAGCTTCTGATTGAAAATCCGGGGTAACAGAACCATCAGAATACCAAAGATAATTGATACGACAAGTAAACTCCAATGAAGATAAAAAAGCGCGATCAAGCTGGAAACAATCTGCGCCAGAACACCAAACATACCAAAAAGAGGCTCCCAGCCTAGCTGCTCCATTTGCGCTATGTCATTCGTGAATCCTGATAAATAAGATCCGCTTTCTTCTGCATGGTATTCAGAATAGCTTTTTTTCAAAAGCATTTCAACCATATCTTTTCGTTCCAACTCGTTGATTTGACGCTGTGCTCGGTAGTGAAAAACCGTTTCCATATGAGATGCCAGAAAGCTGATTGCCCAAACTCCCAAATGCGCAACCAGTCCAAAAAGGAAAAGCTGCGTATCCTGTGCCAATAGACCATCCAGCATCTTCATGGAGGCAAGAGCCGCAAAAACTTCAATACTATATGAAATCACTTGACACAGAATCGTCAAAAACGAATTTTTCCATGTTTTCTTAATGTAATACAGCATACCATTTCCCTCTTAGTAGATTTTTAGTGATACACTGGAGCAAGTCGAATCTGCAAGACCATCAATTAAAGTTTTCTTTTTGCAGCGCATATTAAAACAGGTGAGAAGTTCTTTGCAGCAGAAACATTTTTCTTGAAGAGTTGAATGCCACCATTGGTAGTTTGCATTTTCATTCAAAACAACGCCCTTAGAAGAATCGACATACCCGATGAGATTTTGTGGATGATCAAGTGCTACTGTACATTTTTCGATTTTCCCGGCTGCTCGAAAAACCATGCTGTATCTATAACTGGCATAGCAAATTCTTGAAAAAACTCCTTGTGCACCATTTGCACACTTCATTCCAAATTTTTCGATGTATTGAATAGTCTACTGCAAAAGGATTTGAAATCCCATATCGTCTCATGTTATGCGGTGGTCTCCCACAATAAGGGAAGCCACCGCCTTTGTTGATTATCGGACGAGCCAGCCGTAATCCTGTCTGCAATCTACCACATAATCTGCATAAACCGTATTATCTACGATCTGGAAGATGAGCATATAGCGTTTTTCAAACAAGATGAATCGGTAAGCATTTTTAGGAATGTATTCGCCTTTGAGCCACGGGCAGCGCTGCGGCATCTGCTCCAAAGATTTTGCAGCCTTTTCAAATTCGACCGTAAGCCGCTCTGCTGCCGCAGGGCTGACCTGTGCCAGAAATGCGGCATGGGACACCAGCATCTGAGCAGTCCGTGCTGACACGATCACGCGATATTTATTTTGCTGCTCCATGTCCGGCGGCCTCCTTGATCGCACTGCGCATCATGGAAGTGACCTCATCAACCGAATAGCCCTCGCTTCCATGCATCCGGTCCTCTTCCACGGAAAGCAGCTCCTCACGGAGCTTCAGCATTTTTTCACGGCGGTTGTAGGTTTCGATGTCCATGACGACCAAGTCGCCCTCGCCGTTCTTGGTGAGAAAAATCGGCTCGGCGGTTTCTCTGCACAAATCAGCAATCTCGTTGTAGTTCTGGCGAATCGCTGCGGATGGACGGATATTCATAAAAGCACCTCCTGCTCCTGTGTGAC